>ENA-ORUG01000881-ORUG01000881.1-human-gut-metagenome-genome-assembly--contig:-NODE-881-length-31098-cov-17.150501_pt1 | contig 31098 bp, 23 predicted proteins | sample MGYA00242079_ERZ509207 | MGnify/ENA primary metagenome ERZ509207 (study PRJEB26280, sample SAMEA2338780) | human gut metagenome | biome: human gut; feature: human-associated habitat; material: faeces...
CGGGGATAGCTTGCTTATGCTTACAACAAAAGTTGTATCGAACAAGAAGCCCCCACTTCTAAGCGATAGCGAAAGTGGTGGGAGTACATCACACGATTGATATGTTTTTCTAAATAAATGCGTTTGCCTGATGAATTGCGAGGAATATCAGTTAAAATGCCTACTTCTTCATAATAGCGAAGCGTGGAAGCTGGCAGATTGAATTTGGCTGATACTTCACGAATTGAATATTGTTTATCCATAATAAAGCCCCTTTATCATAGTAATATCTTGACTTAAAGCGTACTTGAATTAGTATTATGATAATTATAAAAAAGATATTGACTAAAAGTAAAGGGGCGTTTTTCATGTATATAGCAGACAAAGACAGATATAATAAGTTAGAATATGCTAGATGTGGTAAAAGCGGTTTGAAATTGCCAAGAGTATCTTTGGGACTTTGGCATAATTTTGGTGATAATAATGATTTTGAAACTATGCAAAAACTTTGTTTCACTGCTTTTGATAATGGCATAACTCATTTTGATTTGGCAAATAATTATGGCCCTCCTTATGGTAGTGCAGAAATAAATTTTGGTAGAATTTTAAAGCAAGATTTGAAAAAATATCGTGATGAATTATTAATCAGTACAAAAGCTGGCTATGATATGTGGGAAGGCCCTTATGGCAACTGGGGCAGTAGAAAATATTTGATTGCTAGTTTAGACCAAAGTTTAAAACGCATGGGTATTGAGTATGTAGATATTTTTTATCATCATCGCATGGATAAAGACACTCCACTTGAAGAAACTATGGGAGCATTAAATCAAATAGTACAAAGTGGAAAAGCTTTATATGTAGGTTTATCAAATTATGATGGTGAAACTTTGGCAAAAGCTAGTGAGATTTTAACTCAAATGCATTGTCCATTTATCATCAATCAAAATCGTTATTCCATTTTCGATAGAACTATTGAAAACAATGGCTTGAAGGAAATGGCACATAAATTAAATAAAGGTATTATAGCTTTTAGCCCATTAGCACAAGGATTATTGACAGATAGATATTTGAAAGGTATTCCTGAAGATAGTCGCATAAAAACTGATGGAAGATTTTTGAAAGCTGAAATTTTGACAGAAAAAAAATTAATGCAGATTGCTAATTTAAATGAAATAGCAAAACAGCGTGGTCAAAGTTTAGCTCAGATGGCATTGGCTTGGATTTTAAAAGATAACATAGTTACAAGTGTTTTGATAGGTGCATCAAAGCCAGAACAGATTTTAATGAATTTAGAAGCAATGAACAATATAGCATTTTCCAGTGAAGAATTGAAACTTATAGATGATAATAGTTTATAAAATTTTCTATATGAGTATGGATTTACCACTGATAAATTATAGATATAAAAGGTATATTCATAGTTGAAAAATATTATAAAAAGTTGTATCATAAATATGTGTTATAGTTTAAAATGCCTATAAAAGGGTATATATATATAGAAGGGAGCTTATTTGAAAATATGAGCAAACATATGAAAACTATGGATGGTAATACTGCTGCGGCGTATATATCTTATGCATTTACAGATGTAGCAGCTATTTATCCAATTACTCCATCATCTCCAATGGCAGAAGTTGTAGATGAAATGGCAGCAAAAGGTAAGAAAAACCTTTTCGGTCAAAAAGTACGTGTTGTAGAAATGCAATCTGAAGCAGGTGCTGCTGGTACAGTACATGGTTCTCTCCAGGCTGGTGCATTAACTACTACTTATACTGCTTCTCAGGGTCTTTTATTAATGATTCCTAATATGTATAAGATTGCTGGTGAATTGCTCCCAGGTGTATTCCATGTAAGTGCTCGTGCTCTTGCAACATCTTCTCTTAATATTTTTGGTGACCAACGTGATGTTATGGCAGTTCGTCAAACTGGTTGCGCTATGCTTGCTGAAGCTAGTGTTCAAGAAGTTATGGACTTAAGTGCTATTGCTCACCTTGTAGCTATCAAAAGCCGTGTACCATTTGTAAACTTCTTTGATGGTTTCAGAACTTCTCATGAAATTCAAAAAATCGAAGTTTTAGATTATGAAGATTTAGGCAAAATGCTTGATTGGGAAGCTGTAAATAAATTCCGTCATAATGCTTTAAATCCAGATCATCCAGTAATTCGTGGTACTAGCCAAAACCCTGATATTTATTTCCAAGGTCAAGAATCTGCAAATCCTTATTATGAAGCTGTTCCACAGATGGTTGAAGATGCTATGGCTGAAATCAATAAATTAACAGGCCGTAATTATCAACTATTCAACTATTATGGTGATCCAAATGCTGATCGTGTAATCATTGCTATGGGCTCTTTATGTGATACAGCTATGGAAGTTGTTGATTACTTGAATGCAAAAGGCGAAAAAGTCGGTGTTGTATCCATTCACCTTTACAGACCATTCTCTGTAAAACATTTCTTAAATGCACTTCCAAAAACTGTTAAGAAAATTGCTGTTATGGATCGTACAAAAGAAGCTGGTTCTATCGGTGAACCTTTATATCTTGAAATTCAGTCCGCTCTTTATAATAGCGATTTACGTCCAACAATCGTTGGTGGTCGTTATGGTCTTGGTGGTAAAGATGTTACTCCAGATCAAATCTTTGCAGTTTATGATGAACTCAAAAAAGATGCTCCTAAAAACGGATTTACTATTGGTATCAATGATGATGTTTCTTTCACTTCTTTACCAGAATATCATGAAGATATCGACCTTACACCAGAAGGAACAACTGCTTGCAAATTCTGGGGCTTAGGTTCTGATGGTACTGTAGGTGCAAATAAAAGTGCTGTTAAAATCATCGGCGATAAAACAGATATGTATGCACAGGCATATTTTGCATATGACTCCAAAAAATCTGGTGGGGTAACAATGTCTCACTTGCGTTTTGGTAAAAAACCAATTATGTCTCCATATCTCATCAATAAAGCAAACTTCATTTCCTGTTCTCAACAGTCTTATGTAGATAAATATGATTTACTTGCTGGTTTAAAACCAAATGGTACATTCTTATTGAATACACTTTGGACTGATGAAGAATTAACAGAAAAACTCCCTGCATATATGAAACGTTATATTGCAGAAAATAATATTAACTTCTACACTGTAAACGCTGTTAAAATTGCTCAAGAACTCGGTCTTGGCGGTCGCTTTAACATGGTTATGCAGTCTGCATTCTTTAAACTTGCAAATATCATTCCTATTGATGAAGCTGTTAAATATCTTAAAGATGCAGTTGTTACTTCTTATGGTAAAAAAGGTCAACATATCGTTGATATGAATAATGGCGCTATCGACAAAGGTATCGAAGCTCTTCATAAAGTAGAAGTTCCAGCTTCTTGGAAAGATGCTAAAGATGCTGATGATGCAAATGCTAATATTCCTGATTTCATTAAAAATATCCAAAATCCAATGAACCGTCAAGAAGGCGATAAACTTCCTGTAAGTGCTTTCAAAGGTATTGAAGATGGTACATTCCCAGTAGGTACTGCTGCTTATGAAAAACGCGGTATTGCTATTAATGTTCCAGAATGGGATATTGATAAATGTATTCAGTGTAACCAATGCTCCTTCGTATGTCCACATGCTGCAATTCGTCCAGTACTTATGACAGATGAAGAAGTAGCTAATGCTCCAGAAACAATGAAATCCAAACCAGCTCTTGGTGCTAAAGGCTTAAATTTTGCAATCACTATTTCTGCAAAAGATTGTGCAGGTTGCGGTAACTGTGCTGATATTTGTCCAGCTCCAAAAGGTTCTGCTCTTGCTATGAAACCTATTGCAACTCAACTTGCAAAACAAGCTGAATTTGATTATGCTGTTGATGCTACAAAAGTTGCACCTAAGAAAAATCCTATGAAGAAAACTACTCTCAAAGGTAGTCAGTTCGAACAACCACTCTTAGAATTCTCCGGTGCTTGTGCTGGTTGTGGTGAAACTCCATATGTAAAACTCATCACTCAGCTCTTTGGTGATCGTATGATGGTAGCTAATGCTACAGGCTGTTCTTCTATTTGGGGCGGTTCTGCACCATCTATGCCATATACTAAAAACCATAAAGGACAAGGTCCTGCTTGGGCTAACTCCTTATTTGAAGATAACGCAGAATATGGTTTAGGTATGTTCCTTGGAACAAAAGCTGTTCGTGAAACATTATCTTCAAAAATCACTCAAGCTTTAGAAGAAGGTCTTGGCAGTGATGAACTCAAAGCTACATTTGCTGATTGGCAAGCTAACATCAATGAAGGTGAAGGCAGTCGTGAACGCGCTGAAAAATTGACTGAACTTCTTGAAGCAGAAAAAGGCGATAATGCACTCTTAAATGAAATCTATGATAAAAAAGATTTCTTTGTAAAACGTTCCCAATGGATCATTGGTGGCGACGGTTGGGGTTATGATATCGGTTATGGCGGTCTTGACCATGTACTTGCTTCTGGTGAAGATGTTAACGTATTAATTCTCGATACAGAAGTTTACTCAAATACTGGTGGACAGTCCTCTAAAGCTACTCCAGCTGCTGCTATTGCTCAATTTGCTGCTACTGGTAAACGTACTAAGAAAAAAGATATCGGCATGATGGCAATGAGCTATGGCTATGTATATGTAGCACAGATTGCTATGGGTTACGATAAAAACCAAACTTTAAAAGCTATTGCTGAAGCAGAAGCTTATAAAGGACCATCTCTTATCATTGCATATGCTCCATGTATCAACCATGGTTTACGTGCAGGTATGGGCAAGAGCCAACTTGAAACTAAACGTGCTGTTGAAGCTGGTTACTGGGCTACTTATCGTTATAATCCTGAATTACGTGGCACAGATAAAAATCCATTCAGCTTAGACTCTAAAGAACCAACAGGAAACTTCCAAGAATTTATTCAAGGTGAAGTTCGTTATACATCCTTAAAACGTGCATTCCCTGAAATTGCAGATGAATTATTTGCAAAAACAGAAAAAGATGCAAAAGAACGTCTTGAAGGATATAAAAAATTAGCAGGTAAATAATATTTCGTGCTGATAAAATAAAACTGACGCTATTTATTAGCGTCGGTTTTTTATTGCATGAATTAAGTTTTTTTTATATGATATAAAAGGATTAATTAAATAGTTAAGCATAGGCATATATTATATAAGAAAGGAATGAATGCTTTGAAAAAATTATTATTAGTAGCAATTTGTATTTTATCTATGCTATGCACAGCTTGTGGTTCAACTACAGATGAAAAAGAAGTAGCAGATAATACAAAAACAGAAACTTTAAAAATTGGATTAATGCCAGACATTGATTCCATACCATTTATTATTGCTCAAGAAAAAGGTTATTTTAAAGAAGAAGGTGTAGACGTAGAGCTACAGTATTTTAAAAGTGCTATGGATAGAGATAGTGCCCTTCAAAGTGGCAATTTAGATGGTGGCGTATCTGATATGCTAGCAGCAGGATTTGCTAAAGCTGGAGGATTTGATGTAAAAATAACTTCTTCTACTAATGGCAATTACTGTTTAATTGCAGGTACTGGCAATACTGCTAAATCTTTAGCGGAAATGAAAGGTCAGAATATATCCGTATCTAAAAATACTATTATTGAATTTGTTTTAGATGAAATGCTTGCACAAAACAATATGACTGAAGCAGATATCAATAAGACAGTAATTCCACAGATACCTACAAGATTAGAAATGTTACAAAATGGTAAATTAGATGGTGCAGTACTTCCTGAACCTATGGGCAGTATTGCTGTAAAAAATGGCAGTTATTTAGTAAATTCTTCTGAAGCTATGAAAATAAATCCAGGCGTAATGGTATTTACAAATGATAGCGTAGAAAATAAAAAAGAAGCTATAAAAGCTATGTATAGAGCTTATGATAAAGCTATAGAATATTTAAATTCTACACCTCAAGAAGAATATATGGATTTAGTTATTGAAACAGCAGGATTACCACCAGCAACTAAAGATGCTTTAGTTATGCCAAAATATATGAAAGCTGCATTACCAGAAAAATCTGATTGGGATAAATCTATAAATTGGCTCAATAAAAAAGAATTAGTAACTGAAAAATATAATTATGAAGATATAGTAAGTGATATTTTAACGAAATGATTACCGTAGATAGACTTTATGTAAGATATGATGATACAAATATATTAGAAGATATTAATTTAAATTTGCCAACAGGGATAACTTGTGCAGTGATTGGCCCTTCTGGTTGTGGGAAATCTACCTTATTGAATGTTTTGGCAGGACTACAAAAAAATTATCAGGGTTTAGTGCAAATAAATGGCGAAAATCCTTCCCCTAAAAAACAAACTATAGGTTTTATTCCTCAAAATTATGGATTATTGCCATGGCTTACTGTAAAAGAAAATATTTTATTAGGTTTAAAAATAAAAAAAGAAGCTAAACAAGGTTTACCTCAAAATTTAGTAGATAATTTAGGATTAAGTAATTTACTAAATCGCTATCCTAATAACTTAAGTGGTGGTCAACAACAACGCGTAAGTTTAGCTAGGGCTTTTGCTTTAAAAGCTGATTTGTTATTAATGGATGAACCTTTTTCTGCTTTAGATGCTATTACAAGAGAAGAAATGCAAGATGTATTCATTGATTTATGGCAGAAGCAGAAAGTTTCTACTATATTAGTTACGCATTATGTAGAAGAAGCTTTATATTTAGGGCAAAAAATAATAGTGATGACTAGTGCACCTGGAGGTATTTATAAAATAATCGATAACCCTTTATTTAGTGATAAGAATTTTCGTGATAGAGAAATTTTTAGTTCACTAAGTAAAGAAATAAGAAATTATTTGAAGAAAGCAGGTAGTAAGAATGAAAGATAAATCATGGCATTTTTATTTACCTGCAATGATATTATTGCTTATTTTATGGTATGTTATATCTATAATCGTACATTTACCAATTATTCCTTCGCCTGTTTTGGTAATGGAAAGATTGGGCAATATTTTTACACAAACAATAGCTATTCATGCATTATATAGTCTTTGGCGAATTATAGCAGGAGTATTTTTAGCTATAATAATTGGTGTACCGATAGCGGTGATGATGGGATATTATAAAAAATGTGATAAGATTTTAGCTCCTATTGTTTATTTGACATATCCTATTCCTAAGATTGCATTATTGCCTATCTTGATGCTTTTAGCTGGCATTGGAGAATTACCAAAAGTTATTATGATATTTTTGATTGTGATTTTTCAAGTGTTAGTTGCCATTCGCGATAGTATAAAAACTATACCAAAAGAAATGTTTTTTCCTTTATATAGTTTAGGTGCATCTTTTAGACAAATTTTCTTAAATATACTATGGCCAGCTGTATTACCAAATTTTATTACATCTTTACGTGTAGCAATGGGGACAGCTATATCAGTATTGTTTTTTACAGAGACATTTGGCACTAAATATGGTATGGGATATTTTATAATGGATTCGTGGCTTCGTGTAAATTATTTAGATATGTACGCAGGTATTGTAGTTTTAAGTTTAATAGGTCTATTTTTGTTTGGTTTTTTAGACTTGGTAGAAAATTATTTTTGTAAATGGAAGAAAAAAGTATAAGAAGATATGGTTCTAGTAGCGATATTAGAACCATATCTTTTTTTGTAATTAATTTTAATTTTTTATATAATTTTTTGAAAATTGTATATTGACTTTATATAGGGAGATGGGTATAATTAAACCATAACAAGATTGTAAATTTGTTGATGTAAACGTTTGTTTTTTGTATTTATGTTGAGACTTTTATTAAATTCCAGCTTGTTACATAAAAATTTTTTAAGAAATATATATTGACTTTAAGTGATGAGAATAATATAATGAAGCTGAGTTAAATGAAAATTTGTAAAAATATAAAAAACATTTGTTCAAGAACTTTAAGATATGTATAAAATAAGTTCGTATTTTGACAAAATGTGTAAACGTTTTCCGTTTTCAATTTTATGAAATTGAATTTTCTAAAAAATCATATGGTTTTATTTATTGATATAATATTGCATTTATAAATAAAAAATATGGTATTTTGAAATATTAACTCGTTATCAATTTCATATTGATAATAAAATAAATGAGTAGGTGATTTTAATGAAGGAAAACACAGTAATAACGGTTAGTAGACAGTATGGTTGCGGTGGTCGTGAATTAGCTGAAATTTTAGCTAAAAAATTAAATGTTAATTTATACGACAGACAGATTGTTCATATTGCTGCTGCCAAATTAGGTATCAATGATTTATCTGAACAGGATTTATTAGAATTAGAAAATACTGTTCATCCATTGACATTGACATTCATGCCATTCCATTCTTTCGGAACTCGCATGGGTGAATCTAGTAGAGGTATGTTCTTATCTGAAGCAAGTGTAGTAAGAAAACTAGCTAATGATGGAGCATGTGTTATCTTAGGTCGTTGTGCTGATTATGTATTAGAAGATATGCCAAATCATTTCTCTATCTTCGTTTGTGCAAATGATGAATATAGAGAAAAAAGAGGTAAAGAAGTTTACGAAGGTAAAACTTTAAAAGAATTGGACGCAGAAAACGAAAAAAGAGCTAGATATTACAATTATTATACAGGTAAAAAATGGGGCGAAGCTTCTAACTATGATTTAATTGTAAATACTAGCAATGCTCCTTTAGATAAAATAGCAGATGCTATTATCGAATATATTAACACAGTTAAATAATTTTTAGTGTAGTCATTAAAATTTTAATAACATAATGGGGAGGCCTTTATATGTCAAGATTTTTATCACGTGTGGCATATGCGTGCGGTACCTTTGGGCATGACTTTTTCTATGCAATGATTGGTACTTATTTTATGATTTTCGTAACAAGTAATTTATTTAATACAGATGATACAAGTTATAATGAATATATGATCGGTCTTGTAACAACAGTTATTCTTGTTATTCGTGTTGCGGAACTTTTCATTGATCCATTCATTGGTAATACTATTGATAAAACAAAAACTAGATGGGGTAAATTTAAACCTTGGGTTCTTTCTGGTGCAGTTATTGCCGCAGTTACTTTAGCTATTTTATTCACAGATATTGGTGGCTTAGCTGAAACAAGTCCTATAATGTATTTAATAGTTTTTGCTATCTTATATATAATTATGGATATTTTCTATTCAGCAAAAGACGTTGCTATTTGGTCCATGATACCAGCACTTTCTTTTGATTCTCGTGAACGTGAAATTACAGCTACTTATGCACGTATTGGTTCTGTATTTGGTGGTCAGCTCGTAACTATCATTGTTATTCCAATTGTTTTAGCTTTCTCTGAAAATAGCAATGGTGGTGCAGGTGATGCTACAGGTTGGTTTGCATTTGCTGCAATTGGTGGTTTAATTGCTACTGTAGGTGCTATCATTCTTGGTATTGGTACAAAAGAACATGACTCTGCTCTTCGTGAAAATAAAACAGATACATCTTTTGGACAAGTTTTCTCTGTATTAATGAAAAATGACCAGCTCTTATGGATTGCATTTGCTTATCTTATCTTTGGTTTAGGTCAAAACCTTATCAATAACTTCAACCTTTACTATTTCATTTATGTATTAGGTGATTCTTCTCAGTTCTCCTTCTTAGGTGTAATCAACGTTATCATTGGTTTAATGGCAGTTGCTTTATTCCCATCATTAACTAAAAAATTCAGCAGACGTAATTTATTCTTCTATTCTATCGCTATTATGTTAATTGCAGTAGTTATTTACTACTTTGCAGGTCAAAATGTATATTTAACATTACTTGGTGCTGGTTTATTTGCATTACCACAGCCACTTATCTTCCTTGTTGTATTAATGACAATCACAGATACTGTTGAATATGGTCAATTAAAACTTGGTCATCGTGATGAAGCACTCGTACTTTGTGTACGTCCTTTAATCGATAAATTAGGCGGTGCTATCACATCTGCTATCGTAGGCTTCACAGCTGTTTGGGTTGGTATGTCTGGTAATAAAGTTACAGCAGAAAGCATAACTCCTGATAATTTACTCAACTTCCAAATTATCATGTTTGCAATTCCATTTATCTTACTCATCATTGCAACATTCATTTACAAAGCTAAAGTTAAATTAACAGAAGAAAAACATGCTGAAATTGTTAGAGAACTTGAACGTACTTGGGGTAAAGATAATAAATAATTGATGTGAAAGTTATAAAAAGGATATTCTTTTTTAAGAATATCCTTTTTTTATGTTTAAATATAATTATTAAAAATTAAAATTTTATTGAATTTTCATTTAAATAGACGTTTTATAAATATAATGGTATTATTATTAATAGAAATTTGAAGAGAAAAGAGGCCTGGCACTAAATGAAAGTTTATCTCTATATTAATAAACAAGGGTTTAAAGAAAATACTTTTAGAGTAGCTTTTAAAGAATTGGTAAAAGTTGTGAAAGACGAGCAAAGTAAGCCTACTGCTTATTTAGTAGGTAAGTATGAAGTAAGGGATTATGAACATAGTTACGATGTGCCTTATAATAAAAAGTATGAAAATAGATATTTTGCTATACCTATCAGCGACAGAGAAAAAGGTTTCTTTAATTTAACAACTATTTTTTGCAATAATAATTTGAGCGATTATGAAGTAATTAATGAAGCAACTTTAAATGCAGTGATTAATACTTTACTTAAAGAAGCAGATGAAAGATTATCTAGTAGCATTAGCTTAGAATATGTAGGTGGACGTTCTAAAGAAAATCAGAATATCATTGAAGATATTTCAGCTTCTTCTTTTATTGCTATGATTAATATGTTAAATACTTGGGCAAAAGAAGAAAAACAGGAAACTGAATTTAAATTACAAATTGAATTTTAATAATATTAATAATGGAATTATATTTAAGGGATTGGCTTTATGCTTAATCCCTTTTTATTTTTGTTTAATTAGTTGTAAAAACAACAGAATTTATATCTTTTTTATTTATAATAATAATTAATTTATAAGAAAAGAGTGTGTATAATGAAAAAATGGTTGATAGTTTATTCTAGTGTAACTGGAAATACAAAACAGATAGCAGAGGCTATTTATAATGGTTTTGGTGAAGATATGGCAGATATTTTTGCTATACGAGATAAATTTAATCTTGAGGATTATGATAATATTGCTGTAGGATATTGGCTCACTCGTGGCGAACCAGATAAAGTGGTACAGGAATTATTGAAAAAATTAAATAATAAAACAGTAATTTTATTTCAAACACAAGGGGCAGAATTAAATAGTGAACATTCTATAACTGCTTTTGCTAGAGCTGCTAGTTATTTAGGAGAAAATTGCAAAGTATTGGGAACTTTTGCCAGCCAAGGAAAAATAAATCCAGCAATGCTGGAAAGACGTAAAAATGCTGATGAAAATAATCCTCATGCAGCGACACCTCGTAATCTTGAACGTTGGCAAAAAGCTTCAATGCATCCTAATGAAGAAGATTTTTCTCGAGCAAAAGAATTTGTTAAGGCCATGCAACGAAAAATAGCTTTGAGAGAAAAATATTTAAATATGAAAAAATAAATAAAATAAAAAAGACGGTTTTAATACCGTCTTTTTTGTTGTGTTTTAAGTTTTAGATAAGAGATTTAATATCTTCTTCTACACTATTGATACCAGAAATACCGAAGTTATCCACAAGAACTTTAGCTACATTTGGAGATAAGAAAGCTGGAAGTGTAGGGCCAAGTTTTATATTTTTAACACCAAGATAAAGAAGTGCTAAAAGAACGATAACAGCTTTTTGTTCATACCATGCGATATTATAAGCAATTGGTAATTCATTGATATCATCTAAGCCAAATACTTCTTTAAGTTTTAAGGCAATCAAAGCGAGTGAATAACTGTCATTACATTGACCAGCATCTAAAACGCGAGGAATACCACCGATATCGCCTAGATTTAATTTATTGTATTTATATTTTGCACAGCCAGCAGTCAAGATAACTGTATCTTGAGGAAGTGCTTTAGCAAAGTCAGTATAATAATTTCTAGCTAATTGACGACCATCACAGCCTGCCATAACTACAAATTTTTTGATGGCACCAGATTTTACAGCTTCAACTACTTTGTCAGCAAGTGCTAAAACTTGATTATGGGCAAAACCTCCTACGATAGAGCCTGTTTCAATTTGTGTTGGTGGTGGGCATTTTTTAGCATGTTCAATAATAGCAGAAAAATCTTTAGTTTCGCCGATTTCTCCAGGGATATGTTTACAGCCTGCAAAGCCGACAACACCTGTAGTATAAATTCTGTCTTTATATTCAGATTTTGGTGGTACGAGGCAGTTAGTAGTCAATAAGATTGGGCCGTTAAAGGATAAAAATTCTTCTTTTTGTTTCCACCAAGCATTACCATAGTTACCTGCAAAGTTTTTATATTTTTTGAAGAATGGATAATAATGTGCAGGAAGCATTTCGCTATGTGTATATACATCAACACCAGTTCCTTGAGTTTGTTCAAGAAGCATTTCTAAATCGCGTAAATCATGACCAGAAATTAAGATTGCTGGATTATTGCGAACGCCGATATCTACAGATGTGATTTCTGGATTTCCATAGCGAGAAGTATTAGCTTCATCTAAAAGTGCCATAACTTTTACACCGAAAGCACCAGTCTCTAAAGCAAGAGAGGTTAATTCTTCTCCGGATAAATTATCATCAATTGTTTTAGCTAAAGTAGCTTGCAAAAATGCGTCAATTTCATCATTGAATTTACTAAGAGCATTTGCATGTTTATTATATGCTGCCATACCTTTTAATCCATAAGTGATTAATTCACGAAGACTGCGAATATCTTCATTTTCAGTAGCTAAAACGCCGATAGTAGCACCTTTTACAAGGTAAGTATTTTCATCATTAGTAGTCCAAAGAGCTACAGGGGATAAATTATCTTTATTTTGTAATTTTGCAAGTAATTCTTGTTTATAATTTAATGTATCTGTGATGCGTTTAATGATAATTTCATCATTAAAATTAGCATTAGTGATAGTAATAAATAAACTTTCACAGATGAATTGATTTAATTTACGACTGATATTTTGTTTTTCTTGACGAAGTTTAGTTGTGATTTCACAAAGACCTTTAGTTGCATAAATTAATAAATCTTGAAGTGTAGCAGTAGTGGCAGATTTTCCACAAACACCTACACGAGTACAGCCTGTACATTGAGCTGTTTCTTGACATTGAAAGCAAAACATTTTATTTTCCATAATTATCTCTCCAATAATTTTATTTGTGATTTAATTGATATACTTATTATAATTAGCCTTAAATTAAAAGTATGTTGTAAAAACAACAGATTTAAAGATAAAAATAAAAAAGCTAGAATATATCTAAAAAGATGTATTCTAGCTTAATTTTTTTGATTTTATTTTTTACCATAAGCCTAAAAGATGTTGAACTAATAAGCTGACGCAAGCAATAGCTATCCAACAGCAAAAGCCCATGATGATAGGACGACCACCATTTTTTATTAAATCAACGATATCAGTATGAAGACCAATAGCGCCCATTGCCATGATGATAAAATATTTACTGAAAAATTTCATTAAGGCAAAGAAAGATAAAATAGCAGAAGATATTTCAGCAGAAAAAATATTTCTATCCATAAAATAATTTAAGAAAGTAGTAATAATAGAAGCAATGATGAAATATAAAATAAACATTGGAAATGCAGATTTTATACTAGCTTTATTTTGACCAGAAGCTTTTTTTGCTTGATAAAAGCCTAAAACTAATGTGATAGGAATAATAGCAAGTGTTCTAGTGAGTTTTACGATAGTAGCACCAGTTAAAACTTCTGTACCAGTATTATGCATGCTATCCCAAGAAGAAGCTGCTGCTGTAACAGAAGAAGTATCATTGACCGCAGTACCTGCAAAAATAGCAAAACCATGATTGGATAAACCTAAAAAATTACCCAAAGTAGGGAAAATTAAAGCAGCGATGATATTGAATAAGAAGATAACAGATATGGCTTGAGCTATTTCTTTATGATTAGCGTCAATGACAGGTGCTGTTGCAGCGATTGCAGAACCACCACAGATGGAGGAACCTACACCGATTAAGATAGAAGATTTAGCAGGAATATTGATTAATTTAAAAATTATGTAGGCTGTAATTAATGAAGTGGCAATTGTAGAAATGATGATGGGCAAAGATGTAGCACCTACAGCGATAACAGTGCTTAAATTTAAACCGAAGCCCAATAAAATAACAGCATATTGTAAAATTTTTTTAGAAGTGAATGTGATACCACTTTTTAAGATATCTTTTTCGCGAACGAATTTAGATAATAGCATACCAAGTAAAATAGCAAAAACAGGACCGCCAATGATTTCAAATTCTTTACCTAAAAAATAAGCAGGTAAGGCTAAGACGAAACAAAGAAATACTCCTTGAAAGCGGTCTTTAATTAATAACATATAATAATACCTCCTATATTAAATTACCTATTAAATATTTATTTTTAATTGGTAATTTTTATAACAAGGAGATATTTTAACTTATTTTTTTATTTTGTGCAAGTTTATAAGTTTTATTTTTGTGTTAATTCATAGATATCTAAACGACGATGTCTTAAAAGTGGTATCTGTTCACGAACGAGACTGATTTCATTTAAATCTATAGTTGTAAATAAAGCAGTTTCTTCAAAATCTGCTTGATTTAAAATTTTTCCCCATGGTGAAACAATAATGCTATGACCATAAGAATGGTAAGAAGCATTTAAATTTCTAGCAGGAGCTGTACCAATGGTGAATACTTGATTATCTACAGCACGACTTTGGAATAATAATTCCCAATGAAGTGGGCCTGTGGTCATATTGAAAGCAGCGGGAACAAGGATAATTTTTGCTCCTAAATCTACCATTAATCGAGCAAGTTCGGGAAAGCGAAAATCATAACAAATGCACAATCCCATTTTGCCCCATTTTGTATCAAAAACAGTGATACTATTGCCAGCAGATAAAGTATCTGATTCTTTAAAGCGTTGACCATTTTTCACGTCAATATCGAATAAATGCATTTTGCGATGTTTAGCGATGCAATTACCATTATTATTAAAGACATAAGCTGTATTAAATAAATGATTTTGGGCATCTTTTTCAGGAATGGAGCCTGCACTTAAATAGATATTGTATTTTTTAGCTAGATTTTGACAAAATTTGTAAGTAATATCTCCTTCGAATTCAGCATATAAAAGAAAAGATTTATTATCATAAGGGCAGTTAAACATTTCTGGTAAGGTTACAATATCAGGCTGAAGATGAAGAAATTTTTTGAGATAAGCTTCAATGTAATTTAATGTTTGTTCCTTTGAAGATAAGACTTTTGTTTGTAATTGTAAAATATTAAGCATAGATACCTCCAAGAATATTATTGTTATATTGACAATTATAAAGCTAAATCATATAATTTCACTATGAAATATTAAATAATAAGAGGTTGGAAAAATGAAAAAAATAATTTTAGCTATAACTTGTGCGTCAATTATTAGTAGTGTAAATAGTTTTGGTGTGGCAAATGCACATTATCACGATTATCATGGACATCATGATATGAATATAAATACGCAGACAAATCGTCTAAATTTTGACCCATTAATCAATAATGAAATTGTAGATAGTATGCATATGCCGATGATGAATGAAGAATTTGTACAAAGTGGCAATGTGGATAAAGATTTTATCGCTAATATGATACCACATCATCAAGGAGCAATAGATTCTGCAAAATTGATTTTAGAATATGGCAGTAATGAAGAAGTAAAAGCAATAGCTCGTAATATCATAAAGACACAGACAAAAGAAATTGAAGATTTCAATGAGCTTTTAGCTAATGAAGATTTTAGTAATAGTAATTTAAGTGAAAAAGCTTATGCTGAATTTGTGGCTAAAGAAAAAGAAAATATGGCGGAAATGATGAATAAAATGATTGCTGTAACTAGAACTCGCGATAAAAAAACAGCAGATTATACTTTTGTTTTGGCAATGAAATATCATCATGAAGGTGCGCTAGAAGCTAGTAAACAGATTTTAGCATATACAAAAAATCCGCAAATAAGAAAAATTGCTAAAAATATCATTAAAGACCAAGCAAAAGAAATAAAACAATTTGATAAATTAATAGAGCAAGGTTTATAATAAATGAGAATGTAAATTAAATATATTTTTTATAATGAATGGTTTACATTTATCAAAGCAAAACGTATAATAATCTTTATGTGTTTTGATTTAGTATTTATTTAAGGAGGAATTTACCTGTGAAATGGGCTGAAATTAGCATTCAAACTTCACATGAGGCTACTGAAGCTGTAGCAGAGATTTTTCATGAACTTGGAGCATCTGGTGTATTGATTGAAGACCCAGAACTTGTGAATACTTATATTCATTCTGGAGCTTGGGATTATACAGATATACCACTTGCTGAAGAAACAGAAGTTGTTACAGTGAAAGCATGGCTTCCTACTGATGAGGATTTACCAAGTAAATTAGAACAGCTGCGTTTGCATATTGATGAAATGAGCCAATTTTTAGATAAGGGTTCAGGCGTGATTAATTGCAGTGAAATCCAAGATGAAGATTGGGCTAATAATTGGAAGCAATTTTTCCATCCAGAACGCATTGGTGAAAAAATTGTAGTAAAGCCATCTTGGGAAGAATACACTCCATTAGATAATGATATAGTAATTGAATTAGACCCTGGTATGGCATTTGGTACAGGTACACATGCTACAACATCTATGTGTATTCAATTATTAGAAGAATATGTAAAACCAGAAATGAAAGTTTTCGATGTTGGTACAGGTAGTGGTATTTTAGCAATTGCTGCTTCAAAATTAGGAGCAAAAGATATCGAGGCTGCTGATTATGATAATGTGGCAGTTGATGTTGCTAGAGAAAATATCGAAAAAAATCATGAATGTGAAAATATCAAGATTTTCCAAAGCGATTTATTAAAAAATATGAATGGCAAAGCTGACTTAATCATAGCTAATATTATAGCAGATATCATCATTCGCATGTTTAATGATGTAGATAATTATTTAAATCAGCATGGTGCTATTTTGACAAGTGGCATAATTGCTGACCGTATAGCAGATGTTACTAAAGCTGCTGAAGAACATGGCTTTATGGTAGAAAAAATGAATGAAAAAGCTGGTTGGGCTGCAATTATTTTCCGTCGTAAGGAAGATATGCAATGAGACGTTTATTTATAGATGAATGTCTAAGTGAAGATATCACGATTAAAGGCGATGATGCAAAACATCTTCTTTATGCTATGAGAGTAAGACCTGAGCAGGTTTTTACTATTGTTGATAGAGAAAGTAAAGTAGCACAGGCAAAAGTAATCTCTTGTACAAGTGATACAGTGCAATTAAAATTATTGCAGTATATAGAAGATGCTGATACAGAAGCACCTATAGAAGTAGTCGTTGCACAATGTTTGCCTAAAGGCGATAAAATGGAATTTATCGTGCAAAAAGCGGTGGAATTAGGAGCATCAAGTGTTGTTCCTGTAGTTAGCCGTCATTGTGTAGTGAAATATGATGATAAGAAAAAATTAGCTCGTCAACAAAAATGGCAGAAAATTGCTGATGAAGCAGTAAAACAGTGCGGTAGAACAATAAAGCCGACAGTTGAAGCTATTGTGAGTTTAGAGCAATTAGCAAAAGATTATGCAGATTATACTCGTTTTATTTGTTATGAAGCAGAAGATGAGCAAAGTTTTAAAGAGATGTTGCAATCAGCAGATAGTAAAAAATATCTTATCTTGATTGGGCCAGAAGGTGGTTTTGCTCCAGAAGAAGTGCAGTTATGCAAAGATGCTGGATTTAAAAGTATATCTATGGGAAAACGTATTTTGCGAGCTGAAACTGCATCAATTGCAGCACTTACTATCGTCATGTATGAAAAAGGCGATTTAGGTGGCATTTATTAATTTTTGATTTAGATTTAATATTAAAGATTTTTGTTTAGTATAACTATCTTATAGGAAACTGTAATTTAGTTATACTAATTTTATATTAGTAGTTTTTTAGTTTTATTTTAATTGAGGAAGTGAAATTTTGCCAAAAGTTGCATTAACAACACTTGGTTGTAAAGTTAATCAAGTAGAAACAGAAATTATGGAAGGTCTATTTCGCAATCGTGGCTATGAAATAGTGGATTTTTCTGAACCTGCTGATTTTTATATTATAAATACTTGTTCTGTTACTCACTTAGGTGAGCGCAAATCTCGTCAATTAATTCGCAGAGCAAATCGTTTAAATGATAATGCTATCATAGCTGTAACAGGGTGCTATGCACAGATTGCTTCTGATGAAATCAGTAAAATTGAAGGTGTTCGCGTAGTAATCGGTACTAAACAGCGCGATAAAATTGTTGATTTAGTGGAAAAAGCAGCTCGTGAAGATGGTTTATTTAATGAAGTAAATGATGTTATGCATATGCATGAATTTGAAGACATTCCTCTTTATGGTACACCACATCGTACAAGAGCCTTCTTAAAAATTCAAGATGGTTGTTGTAATTTCTGTTCATATTGTATTATTCCATATACTAGAGGGCCTATTCGTTCACGTAAATTGGAAAGTATAAAAACAGCAGTAGACCAATTAGTAGAAGAAAATTTCCATGAAATAGTATTTACTGGTATTCATTTAGGTGCTTATGGTAGAGATTTTAAAGGTGAAAATATTTCTTTAAGCGATGCTGTAGAAATTTGTTTAGCTAATGAAAATTTAAAAAGATTGCGACTAGGTTCTTTAGAGTCTATTGAAATATCTCCTAGATTATTAGAATTAGTGAAGACTCATAAACGCTTTACTAAGCATTTACATTTACCACTACAAGCAGGTAGTGATGAAATCTTAAAAGCAATGAACCGCCATTATACTACAGCAGAATTTGCTAGATTGATAGAAAATATTCGCCGTGAAGTACCAGATATTGCTATTTCTACAGATATCATTGTCGGTTTCCCTGGAGAAACAGATGAATTATTCCAAAAATCTTTGGAATTTGCTAAATCTATGGGATTTATGAAAATGCATGTATTCCCTTATTCTAAACGAGCAGGTACTCCAGCTGCCAAAATGACAAATCAAATTGATGAAACAGTGAAAAAACAAAGAGTTCATTTGATGCAAAAGATGGCAGAACAATCAGCAACTGAGTTCTATCAAAGATTTTTGGGACGCGAATTAGAAGTTTTATTTGAACAAGAACAAGATGGATATATGGAAGGTTTAACTTCAAATTATATAAGAGTGTATATTAAAAATGATGGAGATATAACTTCTGGTGATATTCGCCTTGTAAAATTAGTTAAATTATTTAAAGATGGTATTTTAGGTGAATTAATTTAAAAAATATCTAAATAAAAAAGGATTTTATTAATTCAATAGCGAATATATATAAAGTTATAGAGTTAGTATTAAAGTTTAGGTAAAATTTAAATGAATTATTTTAGATTTTATCTAAATTGAGGTGTATGTTAAATATTTATTTGATATATGTCAATTCTATACTAATTAAGCTATAAAAGGAGGTGCCTTATATGTCAGATTGTATTTTTTGTAAAATAGCAAATAAAGAAATTCCAACTCAAGCTGTATATGAAGATGATATGGTCATTGCTTTTAATGATTTAGAGCCACAAGCTCCTGTTCATGTATTAGTTATCCCTAAAAAACATATTGCTAGTCTTCTTGCAACAACTGCTGAAGATAAAGAACTTTTAGCACATATCACTTGTGAAGTAATTCCTATGCTTGCTAAAAAATTGAATATTGCAGAAACTGGCTTCCGTACTGTAGCAAATACAGGGGAAGAGGGTGGCCAAACAGTTCAGCACCTTCATTTCCACCTACTTGGCGGTCGCTCTATGCAATGGCCACCAGGCTGATAAAAAAATCATATCAAATTTGTATATAATTGCAGGTTATGGTTGACAATGCACTTATAAGCAAGGTATAATATTTGGGTATGATTATTAAGTACAACACTCCCGTGTTAGGTGGAGGGGAGGGAAATATAAATGTCATCTGAAATCAAAGTTGGTAAAAACGAAACAATTGATAGCGCTCTCCGTAGATTTAAACGTACTTGCCAGAAAGCTGGTACTTTAGCTGAAGTTAGAAAACGTGAGCATTATGAAAAACCAAGCGTAAAACGCAAAAAGAAATCAGAAGCTGCTAGAAAACGCAGATACAGAGCTTAATTAGCTCACAAACGGAGGTAATTCATATGTCACTTAAAGCCCAGTTAATGGACGACATGAAAGCTGCTATGAAAGCCAAAGAAGACGGTAAACAGAAACTTGCTGTTATCCGTATGGTTCGTTCAGCTATTCGTCAGACTGAAATTGATGGTCAAAAAGAACTTGATGATAACGATATAATTGCACTTATTAGCAAAGAAGTAAAAATGCGTAAAGATTCTATAGATGAATTTAAAAAAGGCGGTCGTGAAGATTTAGTCGCACAGACTGAAGCTGAAATTGCCGTTTTAATGCCATATTTACCAGAACAGTTATCAGAAGAAGAAGTTAGAGCGTTGGTTAAAGAAGCAATTGCTGCTACTAATGCAACAACTCCTAAAGATATGGGTAAAGTCATGGGACAGCTCATGCCTAAAGTTAAAGGACGCGCTGACGGAAAAATGGTTAATACCATCGTCAAAGAATTACTAGGTTAATTATGAAAACAGATAAGATTACTAGATAGTGGTCTTATCTGTTTTTTTATATAAATTTATTAGGTGTAGGTGAAGGGATATGCAAGAAAAACAAAATGATTTTACTAAAAATAGTATGGCATATAATATTATGAGTTTAGCTATTCCTATGACCATAGCACAGTTGATAAATGTTTTATATAGTCTTGTTGATAGAATGTACATAGGGCATTTGGCACAAAATTCTACTTTAGCTTTGACAGGATTAGGAATTACTTTTCCTATTATTATGTTAGTTACGGCCGTTACTAATTTATTTGGTATGGGTGGAGCACCACTTTGTTCTATTGCTAGAGGTAGAGGCGATGATGAACGGGCAGAAAAAATAATAGGTAATTCTTTTGCCATGCTGATTATCTGTAGTTGTATTTTAATAATTATTGGCTTAGTGATGAAAAAGTCCTTATTATATTTATTTGGGGCAAGTGATGAAACATATCCTTATGCTAATGAATATTTCTCTATTTATATTTGGGGAAGTATTTTTGTAATGGTAGGACTAGGCATGAATACTTTTATTAATGCTCAAGGTTTTGCAAAAAAAGGAATGCTCACTATATTAATTGGTGCGATAATTAATATTATCTTAGACCCTATTTTTATCTTTGGTTTAGATTTAGGTATAAAAGGTGCTGCTATCGCTACTGTCATTGCACAATTTATTTCAGCATCATGGGTATTGCATTTTTTATTTAGTGATAAGGCAATTTATCGCATTAAAAAATCTTGCATGAAATTAGATTTTAAATTAATAAAAGAAATTGTTTCTCTAGGATTTTCAGGCTTTGTTTTTGCCACTACAGGAAGTTTAGTGCAGATTGTCTGCAATAATGTATTGTTATTTTGGGGCGGAAATATCTATGTAGGCATAATGACCGTATTAAATTCTATACGTGATGTTTTACAAATGACAATAGAAGGCATTCGCTCAGGTGCTCAACCTGTTATCAGTTATAATTATGGTGCAGGGCAATATTTACGTGTAAGACAGGGCATAAAATTTTTGACAAAGATAGCACTATTATATACAAGTATAGCTTGGTGCATATTAGATTTTTTCCCAGAGTTTTTTATTCATCTATTTAATAGTGAAGAAGAAATGTTATTGCTTGGCGTGCCAGCATTACATATATATTTTTTAGGATTTTTTATGATGGCTTTTCAATCTGCTGGACAGACAACGTTTATATCGTTAGGTATGGGAAAATATGCAACATTTTTTTCGCTATTTCGTAAAGTTATTTTAGTTATTCCATTGACGATTTTTTTACCAAATTTATGGGATTTAGGTGTATATGGAGTCTTTTATGCTGAAATGATTTCAAATTTTGTGGGCGGTATAGCATGTTTTTCTACTATGATGATGGTCGTCTGGAGACGTTTAGGAAAATGATATTTTAAATAAAAGACTTGAAAAAATATATTAATTAATGGATATAATTAATTTTCCTATATTGTTTATACAAAATATGAAATAAAAAATAATAATAAAAAAATATATAAAGTAAATGAAGGAGTATGTTGGACGTTATAAAATAAACAAGTTAATAATAAGTTAAAAAGTTTTTATTAAGGCATTATCTGAGTAAATACCTTATAGGTTTATGCTCGAGATAATGCCTTTTTATAATTATTAATATAAAAATAAATATAGATTATATATAAAACTTGTATATATTTATATAATTTATATAAATATATATGTCTTGTCGGGGGGGCAGATGTGTTATAATGAAAAACAGATAAGGAGGAAGAATTAAATACATAAGAATAAGAAGAAAAAGTTACTAGATAAGTAGAGTATTATAAAGGAGAAAGAAAATGAACAAAAAACATAAAGCAGTATTATTAGGGACAATGATAACTTTAGCACTACAAACAGGAAGTGCATATGCAAAAACGTATGATGAAGATAAATATAATAGTTTGTATGATGCACAAAGTAAAGCCTGGAACTATTATGATATAAAATCAGATGAGTATAATGATTATGTAGAATTTGGTACAGGAAGCGATAGTGATAAAGCTAATAGTGAAAATAAAGAAAAAGCGAGTATTCATTTAGGAGTAAGTGATTTAGGAGGAACATTTACATTTAAAAATGGTGCTACAATTGACAGTTCTGAACGATCTAATACAGGTGATTATGCATATTTTAAATGTTATGATAAAGCAGCGATAGCTAATTTCTCAAAATCTGACTCATCATCACCAAATAAATTAATTGTAAATATTGGAAATGAAAATGGAAATCAGAAATCTCAGTTTCAATTAAATACAAAAAGTAAGCTAGGACAAGACGGTTATGGTATATCAGTTGGAAATACAAGTGACAGTGAAATAAATATTAAAAATACAGATTTTTATATTACTACTAGTGCTAAAGTGGATAGTTATGGTAAGCCTATGAGATTTCATAATGGGATATTAGCAGCAGATAATAGTAATCTTACTATAAATATTGAAGATTCAACCTTTAATATTGAAGGAAATTATCATGTAGGTATAGGGACCGAAAATGATAGTGTTGTTAATATTAATGCTGAAAATACTGATTTCAATTTTTCCTCAGAAGAAAGTCGATATGTTATATCTACAGATTATAATTCCCAACTTGAAATAGATGGTAATAAAACTACGAATATAAAAATATCATCAGATTATATGCCTGGTTCAGGACTTTATGCATCAGAAAACAGTTCATTAAAAATAAAAGATATAAAAAATATTAATATAGATGGGAAAATAGATGGGATAAACGCAGAGAAGAATTCAATAATAGAAATTAGTGCTGATTATTTTTCTGTAGAAGGAGAGAAAGATGCCCCGAATAAAGGAATCTTCGTATATGATGGTTCTGAGGTTAGTTTAGATATTACAGGAGATGTAAATATAAATAATGTGTGTTATGGAATTGAGACTCTTAGAGCAGGAATATCTTCAGATCCTTTGGAAAAAAAGACAGTTAGTATAAAAGCTGATAATATTAAAATAAACGCTATTGATTATATGGATTATGGAACAACTGACTTTGGAACTGGTGTTGGGACAGCTGTACTTTTGGCTAGTAATAGTGTTTTGAGACCGAGAGAGGTTATACTGGATAGTAATCAAAATATAAGCTTGATAGGTGAAGTAAATGGCTTATGGATAGCTGCAAATACTAGTTTGAATTTGGATGCAGATAAAAGTATAGAAATAAAGGGAGAAAATGGATATGGAATAACAACAGGTATTCATGGTGATTATATAAGTAGTATGAGTATTAACAATAAGGTTGATATAAATGCTGAAGATGCAATTAACATATATGGTAAAAAAGCAGGAATACTTTTTTCTGCAGATGGAAGCACAGCACAATCAAATGGTTCTTCTGTAGATCTTAAATCTGAAAATAATAGTATTATTATTGAATCAGATGATGTAGGGATTGATTCTGATAATAATGTTCATAATGATATGGACTTAACATTAACAGCAAAAAGTAATATAGAAATTAAGGGAGATAATAATGGTATAAGATTATATTATATGGATGGTAAATCAAATATTACTTCTGAGACAGGAAATATTTTTGTAATGGGCAATGAAACATCAATTATAATTGATAGTCAAAATAAAGAGAAGACATATTCAAATAGATATAAAGAAGAATTGAGTTTAAAAACAGAGGGTATAGAATATAATGATTTGACTGGAAATATTTATATTGGTGGAACAAATGATGAGAATACTAAAATAGATAATAAAAATGGAATATCAAATAAAAAAGGTATTAGTAATGTTGGTAGAAATATTGTAAATATAGATGCGAATAAGGTATTGCAAATTGAAGGTAATGAAGTAGCATTAGAAGTAAAAAAACAAACAGATAATGGTATAAAGGGTAAATATATAAATATTTATAGTGATGAAAATGGAATAAGTACAGAAGGTGTAAATAGTTTACAGATAGGTTATAGTGAAGAAGATGGAAAAAATACAGAAAAGATAACTATATATGGTGATATAGGTATAGAACAGATAGCAAATACATTAGGAGAGAAAGATAATAAGTCATATAATAATGAAGATGCTATTTGGGGAGAAAATAATGAAACTATAATAAATGCTAATAATATTGATATAATTGGAAATGATTATGGTTTAAAAATTGTTCAAGAGGCGATGGCTCAAAAATTAAGTAGAGAAAATAACAATGATGATAGTTATTATACTATGTGGAAAAATAATATAGTAGATATTGAGGCAAAAGATAATTTAAATATTAGGGCAGATGAAGGAACAGCTATTGATGTAGATGGTGTAAATAAAGTAGATATTAGTAATAAGAAAAATAATAATATTATAGGTAAATTAAATGGTATAAATTTAAATTTAAATGAGAAAATACCTAATATACTTCCAGCTAAAGAGTATAAATCTAATAAAGTAGAAGAAATGTTACAAGAAAATTCTGGGTGTGATGATGAGCAATGGAATGGTAGTTATAGTGAGATAATGAAAAAAAATGTGGAATCTCAGTTTAATGTTGAGGATTTAGAAACATTTTATAAAAAATTATTTACTGATCCAGAATATACGCAAAATCCAGCTATTAGTGAAATTACAAGTAAATTGGATCCAAATGGAGATCCTTTGAAGGAAATATTAAAAGGTTTTTTTGGATATTCTGAGGAAACTATAGAATCTCTTTATGTACCAACGAGAGAGTATTATTTAAATAATTTGATATATAATAGAGGTTATACGTTAGAAGAATATTATGATAAATTAGTAGATGATGGAAAATTTAAACAGATTAATTCAAATATAGATACTGAAAATAGTTTTAATTTAATAACAGAAGATGATGGCATAAATACAGTTGTTGGAGGAGAAAAAGCACTTAATGCTGATGGACAAGTGAATGCTGTAATCAGTGGTGGTAGTAATGTGATTAGTAATTATGTAGCTACTCCTTTAGATGAAGATAAAGAAGTAGAACCAACATATGCAGTAAAGGCTCAAAAAGAAGCTAATGTAGATATTACAGCTACAAATGGTAGCAATATTATTCAAAGTACAGGTACAGGTATTTATGCTACAGATGAAAATACAATAGTAAATATTAAGAATGAAACAAAAAATAAGGAAAAAATAACTCAAGATGAAGCCAATCAGATAGTAAGTGGTGAAGATGTAGCAATAAATGCAGATAATAAAGCAACAGTTAATTTAACTGGAGAGAATGCGAAAAACTATATTTCAGGAACAAATAGTGGTGTAATATCAGATAATCAAGCAAAAGTAATAGTTGAAGGTAGTAGTATAGATATTTATAGTAGTGAAGGTACTGGAATATTAGCACAACAAACAACAAATATAAATACATTAGATAGTCAGGAAAATGAAAGTACAACTATAGATTTAAGAGCAACAGATATCAATATAACTGGTGGAAAATATGGAGTAAAAGCAAGTGAAAATAGTATAATAAATATAAAATCAGAAAAAGAAAATGGAAGTATTAAAGTAACATCATGGAATAAAGAAGATACAAAAGAAAATGAGACAGCATCAATATATGCAGAAAGTACAGAAAATGAAAATGCAGAAATAAATATAGAAGCAGAAAAAGGAAGTATAAATTTACAGTCATATAATAAAACAGTATGGGCATCAGGAAATGGAGGAGAAATAAATATAAAAGGAGGGAATGTAAATATTGGTGCATATAGTATAGAAAGAGATGGCGAAGGACAGCATATAGCGATAGTAGCAGGAACAAATGATGAAGAAACAAATGAAAAAATAGGGAAAGTAAATGTAGAGATTGTAGGAAGTGAAGATAATAATATTACAGGAGATATAATAGGAGGAAGATCAGGGGAAGTAAAAGTAGAAAATAGAGGAAAAGGAACTTTAGCAGTAACAGGGGATATCTTAGCAGGTAATGGAGGAGCAGTAGATATTAGCTTTGGAAATAATAGTTTCTATAGCTTTTAATAGTAATAGTATTTTACAGGTTCCTGATAGTGATAAAGATTGGGAAAATGAGGGACTTGGTCATGTTGGCAATAAGGCTTTTGAAGTACGTGCAGAAAAAGGAAATGTTATTATTGGAGATATATCTGAAAAATTAGATGATAATATTACTAATGAACAAGGAATTGTTTTTAGTGGTAAAGCAACTTTAAATATAGATGGTGCAAATACTGTTGGGATTGGTGCAAATAAAGAAGCTATAGATATAGATAAAGCAATAGTAAGTAATATACACGGAAAAAATATTATTATTCAAAGTGAAGATGGAACAGCTATAAATCAAGAAGGAATGAACAGTTTAACTTTAGGATATGATAATATTTCAGATAAGATGACAGAAAATATTGCTATAAAAGGAAATATTGGAATGTCATTAATAGCTAATAAAAAAGGAACAGATGATAGTATAGAAGAGGTGAAGGATTCATATCCAGATAATACTATTGTTGGTGATACTAATAAAACTATAATAAATGCAAATAATGTAGATATTATAGGTAAAGATTATGGTATAAGAATAAGTCAAGATGCAACGGATATGCGTCAAGAACGAGATAATAATATAGTAGATTTTGCAAATAGATGGAGAAATGGTGTTTTAGCAATAAATGCTAAAGAAAATATTGATATATTGGCAACTGAGGGAACAGCTATAGATGTAGATGGTGTAAATAAAATTGCTATAAATAATTCATATAATAATAAAGTAGTAGGTAACAAAACAGGAATAAATTTAAATTTATCAATGAAAGTACCAAATTTAAAAGAGCAAATAAAAGAGTATAAAGATAATTTTATAAAATCTTATATAAGAAAGAGTAGTTATTCTTATATTGATGATGCTACGTGGAATACTATGTGGAATAGTACTTTTGTTGAAGTATATAAAAATCAATTAGATGAAGATGCTAAAAAATATTATGGATATAAAGATTATGATAACTTTTATAAAGACTTATTTGTAAATCCAATTTATAAAGAAAATCCATATATGAGTGAAATTATAAATAAAATGGACCCAAATGGAGATCCTTTAATAGAAACTATTAAAGCGAATGGAATTTTTGAGGATATTGGATGGGATATAGATAAATTATATGAATATTCTTATGCAGATTATGTTATAAATACATATTTGTATAATAAAAAATATTCAAGTTTAGATGATTTATATGATAAATTAATACATGATGGAAAATTCGAACAGATTAATTCAAATATAGATACTGAAAATAGTTTTAAATTAATAACAGAAGATGATGGCATAAATACAGTTATTGGCGGAGAAAAAGCATTAAAAGCAAATGGACAGGTAAATGCAGTAATAAAAGGAGGAAGTAATGTAATAAGTAATTATAGTGTAGAAAAATTAGATGGAGAAGGTGAAGAAGAAAATAGTGAAGAGAAATATGCAATTCAAGCAGAAAGAGAAGCAAAAGTAGATATTACAGCTACAAATGGTAGCAATATTATTCAAAGTACAGGTACAGGTATTTATGCTACAGATGAAAATACAATAGTAAATATTAAGAATGAAACAAAAAATAAGGAAAAAATAACTCAAGATGAAGCCAATCAGATAGTAAGTGGTGAAGATGTAGCAATAAATGCAGATAATAAAGCAACAGTTAATTTAACTGGAGAGAATGCGAAAAACTATATTTCAGGAACAAATAGTGGTGTAATATCAGATAATCAAGCAAAAGTAATAGTTGAAGGTAGTAGTATAGATATTTATAGTAGTGAAGGTACTGGAATATTAGCACAACAAACAACAAATATAAATACATTAGATAGTCAGGAAAATGAAAGTACAACTATAGATTTAAGAGCAACAGATATCAATATAACTGGTGGAAAATATGGAGTAAAAGCAAGTGAAAATAGTATAATAAATATAAAATCAGAAAAAGAAAATGGAAGTATTAAAGTAACATCATGGAATAAAGAAGATACAAAAGAAAATGAGACAGCATCAATATATGCAGAAAGTACAGAAAATGAAAATGCAGAAATAAATATAGAAGCAGAAAAAGGAAGTATAAATTTACAGTCATATAATAAAACAGTATGGGCATCAGGAAATGGAGGAGAAATAAATATAAAAGGAGGGAATGTAAATATTGGTGCATATAGTATAGAAAGAGATGGCGAAGGACAGCATATAGCGATAGTAGCAGGAACAAATGATGAAGAAACAAATGAAAAAATAGGGAAAGTAAATGTAGAGATTGTAGGAAGTGAAGATAATAATATTACAGGAGATATAATAGGAGGAAGATCAGGGGAAGTAAAAGTAGAAAATAGAGGAAAAGGAACTTTAGCAGTAACAGGGGATATCTTAGCAGGTAATGGAGGAGCAGTAGATATTAGCTTTGGAAATAATAGTTTCTTTAAAGGTAGAGTAGATGACTATCAAGATGCAGGAGAAAAAGCAGGAGTAGAAAATGGATTTTATGATCCACATTTTACAAATGGAAAGGTAGAAGATAAAGGAACTGTAAATATAGACTTAGGAGAAGGAACAGTATGGGATGTAACAGGACAAAGTTGGATAACAAGTTTAGATATAGATAGAGCAACAGTAGATTTATTAGGTCATGAAAATAGTAATAGTAACTATGCAATAAACATAGGAGAAATAAGTGGAGATGGAAGATTTATAGTAAATCTTGATGCGGAAAATCTAAAAGAAAGCCAAATGATATATATATATGGGGTAAAAGAAGGAGAAGAAAAGTTACATCAAACAGTAGAAATAAGAAATATAGATAATGTAGATAAATTGTTAAATGGAGATTTAGAAAAATTAAGAATAGCGACAGTAAATGGAGGAGAAAAAGAAATTTACTTTACAGGAGAGGATGGAACGAAAAAAAATAAAGTAATGCTAAGAGATACAGGAGTGAAGAATTTAGCATTTTATATAACAAATGAAGAATATAATCTAAAAGATAAAGATAATGAAGAATATAATGGAAGTGAATTAGGGGAAACAAAACCAGGAGATGAACAAGTAGATAAAGCATATGGAGATAATGGATATAACTGGTTTATAACAAGAAATCCAGAATATAATCCAGACCCAGATCCTAATCCAGATCCAGATCCTACACCAGATCCAGATGATGAAGTATCAGAAGCAGGAAAAACAATATTAAATATGGCAAAAGCAAATTATGATCAAGCAGTATATATGGATACATTAAATGAAAGATTAGGAGAAGCCCGCTATATTGATGGAGACGAAGGAATGTGGGTAAGAATGAGTCATAGCAGTATGGGAAAAGAAGAAGCATATAAAGTAACAAATAACTTATATCAAATAGGATATGATAAAGCTCATGATGATGAAAAATGGAAAAGAAGAATGGGAGTAGGAGTAGACTATATTCATGGAGATACAGCATATGATAATATATGGGGAAAAGGAGAAACAAGTAGAAAAGGATTAGAGTTTTATGATACATGGATCAGTAAAAAAGACGGGTATTATAGAGATTATGTAGCAAAATGGGGACATTTAGAAAATGAATTTGATTTTATGACAAAGACAAATTTGGAAAAAGTAACAGGAGAATATAACAATAACGTATATTCAATAAGTGGAGAATGGGGAAATAAATATGAATTAGAAAATAATTGGTATTTTGAACCACAAGGACAGTTACAGTATGCTTATATAACAGGAGCAGATTATAAAACAAGTCAAGGAACAGATGTAAGTGTAAAAGAAATGGATAGTTTAATAGCGAGAATAGGATTTAGAATAGGGAAAGATATAGGAAAAGAAGAAAGAAAGTCAACAATATATTTAAAAGCGAATGTATTACATGAATTCTTAGGAGATCAAGATGTAATAGCAAGTGATGCGACAACAGCAGATATAGGAGCATTAAAACAAAGTTATGACCATAGTGGAACATGGTATAATATAGGGATAGGGATATCAACAATGCTAAGTGATAATTCATATGCATATGTAGATTATGAAAGAAGTTTTGGAAATGACAATGAAAACACATATAAAGTAAATGGAGGAGTACGCTGGACATTATAAAATAAATTAATAAAGAGAAAAGTAAATTAAAAGAACTGCATTTCAAATGATGAAAGTAAAAAAACTTTTGAAATGCAGTTCTTTTTATAGTTAAATATTTAAATAAAATTAAACTTAAACAGTTTGAATATTTTTTATGAATATATAATTGAAATCGTGATGTACTCCCACCACTTTCGCTATCGCTTAGAAATGGGGGCTTCTTGTTCGATACAACTTTTGTTGTAAGCATAAGCAAGCTATCCCCG
>ENA-ORUG01000887-ORUG01000887.1-human-gut-metagenome-genome-assembly--contig:-NODE-887-length-30958-cov-7.097078_pt1 | contig 30958 bp, 16 predicted proteins | sample MGYA00242079_ERZ509207 | MGnify/ENA primary metagenome ERZ509207 (study PRJEB26280, sample SAMEA2338780) | human gut metagenome | biome: human gut; feature: human-associated habitat; material: faeces...
TTTCCACTTTCGAGTTACAAACGGTCAACGGGCTGAGGTAAAGCGGGCCTGCACCACGAAGGAATATTCCTGCTTTCCGCGTCCGCTTCTTCACAAAGAAGCTTTCTAATCTACAAGCGTATCACCCCAACAACCACAAATTTGTGCAAATCAAATAAAAACTCCTTGCAAAGTTTCTGAATGAATGAGATAATTAATACAAACTATGTAAATGGATTGTTACTTTTAAGGCAAAACCATACAATATCCTATCTAAAAGGAAGGGGAAAGAGGAAGAATGAAATTAAAGACAGTAAAGCGTATGAATGCGTGCGTTTTATCTGCTGCCATGGTTTTGAGTGGTGTTACAATCATTCCACCGGCCACAGTAAGTGCTGCGGCAAATAATGAGATCAATTATGCATTAAGTGGAACGGCAACCGTCAGTGATCAGGAGACGAATTACTGGGGAGCAGATAAGGCGATCGACGGAATCGTCAACAGAGATGCTGCAAAGGCAGATCAGTCGAGATGGGCAACGAATCAGAGTACAAGTCAGGCGGCAAGGACGCTGACGGTGAATCTCGGTACACAGAAGACATTTGATCATTTTGTGATCGAATGGGAAAGAACGAATATTACGAACTTCAAGATTTCTGTATGTGATACAGAAGATGGAGAATACCGGGATGTTTACGTAAAAAATGACGGAGAAAATATTACATCAGTTACGAGTGATATCCAGTTGGATGAGGCTGTGACGGCTCAGTACGTAAAGCTGACAGTCAATGGTTATACAGTAAATCCGGGAAGCTGGCAGTCAGTATCCCTGTATGAGTTTGAGATCCTTGGAGAAGCAGAGAATTTGAGTACCGCTGCAACTGCAACAGCAGACGGAAGTGAGACAACCGGAACAGATGCCTCCAAGGCAGTTGACGGCGATGATACGACCCGCTGGGCAAGTCCGGCGGCAACAGGATCACACTGGCTGAAGCTGGATTATGGCAGCGAGAAGACGATCAGAACAGCAAAGATCCATTGGGAGAGAAAGAATGCGACTGCCTACCGGATCGAGAAGTCTTCCGACGGAGAGAACTGGGAGACGGTAAAAGCATTTACGGCAAGTCCTTCAGATTATAGAGAGACGATCGTATTTGATGAAGCAGTAACGACAAGATATCTGAGATTATATATTGAATCCTTTGATCAGGCGGGAGCACCGGAGGGAAGTGCTTCTGTAAGCTGGCCGACCGTTTCAGTCTATGAGTTTGAAACTTATGAGGCAGAGCTTGCTACGACAGAGCCGGAGAGAACTCCGAAAGAAGTTGCAGACGGCCTGGAAGTTCCTTCCAGTATTGATGGAGCATCAGGAAAGCTGGCAATGCCGGAAGTTCCTGAAGGATATGAGATCAGTTTTGTCGGTGCAGATTATGAGCAGATCGTAGACAGGGATCTGACAGTTTATCAGCCGCTTGTTACAAAGACTGTGAAGATGAACTTCAATGTAAAGAAAGCCGGTGACGACAGTACGGCAGTAGATTCCAAAGAATATACTATGACTGTAACCGGAAAGTATACGGCAGAAGACGGAGATAATGCAAAGCCGAACGTAATCCCGGAACTGGCAGAATGGAAAGGTGCAAAGGGTGGTTCCTTTGAGATCAGTGATTCCAGCCGTATCGTTGTAGCAACAAAGGATAAGGCAGAATTATCTGCAATGGCTGAAGAATTTAAGAACGATTATAAAGAGATCACGGGAAAATCCATCGAGATTGTTTATGCGGATCAGGCATCAGCAGGAGACTTCTTCTTTACACTTGAGGCAGCCGGAAATGGGCTGAAAGAAGAAGGATATTCCATGAATGTAACGGATAAAGTGGAAGTGAAGGCAGAGCAGAAAGCAGGAGCTTACTGGTCTACAAGAACAATCCTTCAGATCCTGAAGCAGAATGGTACGACAATCCCGAAGGGCGAATGCAGGGATTATCCAAAGTATGAAGTCAGAGGCTTTATGCTGGATGTAGGAAGAAGACCGTTTGAAAGCGAGACACTTCAGGAAGTTGCAAAGACAATGCTGTGGTATAAGATGAATGACCTGCAGCTTCATCTGAACGATAACTATATTTTCCTTGAAAATTATTCAACCTCAGAGGGTGCAATGTCAGCTTATGAGGGATTCCGTATGGAGTCTGATGTCAAAGAGGGTGGATTGAATCAGGCAGACCTGACCAGTGACGATATGTATTATACCAAGGCTGAGATGAAGTCCATGATCCAGAATTACCGGAAGTTAGGACTGGATATTATCCCGGAATTTGATACTCCTGCACATTCTCTGTCATTTACAAAGGTAAGACCGGATCTCAGATTCGGAACGACAGGACGCCAGAATGATCATTTCAACCTCAGCACGAAGTACGATGAGTCACTGGCATTTATTGAGAGCATCTGGGATGAGTATATTAAGGGTGATGATCCGGTATTTGACCAGGATACTACAGTGAATATCGGAACAGATGAGTATGATGGACAGTATACAGAGCAGTTCCGTAAGTTTACAGATGACCTTCTGGCTTATATCCAGGATAATGGAAATACTGTTCGTCTGTGGGGAAGTCTTACAGCAAGAAACGGAAGCACATCTGTAAGAAGTGAAGGTGTTCAGATGAACATCTGGAACGATGGATGGGCAAATCCGAAATCCATGTATCAGCAGGGTTATGATCTGATCGATATGAATGACGGAAGTGTATATATCGTACCGGCAGCAGGATATTACGCTGATTATCTGAGCCGCAAGTCCATGTATAATTATGATCCGGCTACACGTATGGGTGTTCCGTCAGGTTCTGAACAGACACTGGGAGGAGCTTATGCGATCTGGAACGATATGGTTGATCAGAGAGCGAACGGACTGACTGAGATGGAGATCTATGATCGCTTCGATGATGCTGCACCGTATTATGCGGCTGCATTGTGGGGCAAATCAGGAGAAGTTTCTTTTACAACAGCACAGCAGACGAGCGAGAATGTGGGTGAAGCTCCAGGAGTCAATGCATATGATAAAGTAGACAGTGAGACAGATGAGATTCTTTCCTATGATTTTGAGGATGGACTTTCAGATAAGAGTGCAAATGAATATGATGCAGAGAACGGAAAGAATGCGGAAGTGAAGGATGGAGAACTTGTTCTGAAGGGCGGAGAAAGCTATATCTCTACTCCATTGGATAAAGTTGGACCTGAGAAAGAACTGAGCTTTGATATCACACTGACTCAGCCGGCAGAACCGGGACAGATTCTCTTTGAAGCTGAGAAGGACGAAGATCATGAAGCCTACAGTACTCATAATATCCGCATTATGGAAGATGGAACACTTGGATTTACAAGAGAAGGATATGACTATTCCTTTGGATATAAACTTCCTGTTAATCAGAAGATGACATTAAAGATCCGTACAAAGAACGGAAGTACTGTCCTGATTGCAGATGGAAAAGAGTATAAAGCAACCGGAAGTTTTACATATGAAGGCGATGTGAAGAAGACCGGTATTACAAGCTCTACACTTTCTCTGCCACTGACAAGGATTGGTTCTGATACAAATGCGGTACATGCCATCATTGATAATGTAAATCTTTCTTCTACGATGTCAGATGGGGAATCTTCACCGATTGATCCATCCGGATTTACAGTGACATCAGATAATCAGAACAGTGACGGACCAATCAGTGCAGCATTTGACAATGATCGGTCAACGATCTGGCATACGCAGTACTCTCCGAGTAAGAAAGCACTGCCGGCAACGATCACGATTGATATGGGACAGTCCTATGATGTGAACGGATTCTATTATCTGCCGAGACCGACGGGAAATAACGGATATATCCTGAAATATTCTCTGTATTATGAGGATGCGGATGAAAACTGGACAGCTCTTGTAGAGAATGGAACGTGGGAAAGCACAGGTACAGAAAAAACGGTAAACTTTACACCGGTTCAGACATCCAAGATCAAGCTGGTTGTATCAGAAGGACAGAATGGTTTCGGTAGTGCAGCAGAATTCAGAGTGCTTACAGGAACGCAGGATCTTACAAAGACACAACTCCGTATGAGTACTTATGTAGAAGGAGAAGGTACAGCGACTGTTTCTAAAGAAAAGATCGAACAGGGAGAAGAAGTTACCTTTACTGCAACAGCAAAGAAAGGTGCTACATTTACCGGATGGTATGATGTCCTTGGAACAAAGGTAAGTGATGAAGCCGTTTATACAGTAACTCCGGAAGAGAACCTGACCCTGATCGCAAAATTTGAAAAAGGAAGCGAGCCGGATCAGCCAGAAGATAAGACCTATACGGTTACGATCGACGGAAAAGAACAGACCGTCAAAGAAGGAGAAAAGGCTGCGAAGCCAGCCGATCCGGAAAAAGAGGGTTATAAGTTCCTTGGCTGGTATGAAGAAGGAAGTGATACGGCGTTCGATTTCGATACAGCCATCACGAAGAATATTACACTGACTGCAAGATTCGAGAAAATAGAAGAGCCGGATCAGCCGGACAAACCTTCAGCACCGGAGAATGTAGTGACAGGTGAAATTACGAAAAATTCCGTTGAAGTGAAATGGGATGGACCGGCAAGCACAGCAGGACTGGCAGGTTACAAGATCTATGTAAATGGAAAAGAATACGTGACGTATATCCCGGCAGATGCTACAGGATATACGATAGAAGGTCTTGAAGCCGGTAAGACTTATCAGATCGAAGTTGTTGCCGTAGGCGATGATGAGAATGCAACAGAGTATGCAGCCGCAGAACTGAGTGTAACAACAAAGAGTGAAAATAATGGTAACGGCGGCGATAACGGAAATACCGGAGACAACGGTAATAATGGCAATAACGGAAATGCCGGTGTAAATAATCCGACTAAGGATCAGAATCATAATGCCGGAACAACAAATAAGAAGCAAAATGCAGCAGCCAAGACAGGCGACAGCACAAATATGGCAGTATTTGTATTCATGCTTGGTGGTTCGCTGGCAGCCGGAACGGTTGTCTTCAGAAGGAAAAGAAGATAAGCGGTTTTCCATATGAAAGTTTAAGAGAGAAGAGTCTGTTGGATGAAAATCCAGCGGACTTTTCTTTTTTAATAAAATTCTAAGATTTTGACACTCTGGTTTTAAAAAATGACCGATATCATGTATACTAAAAGGGAGGTGATTGAAATGTATAATATATTAGTTTGTGATGATGATAAAGAAATTGTAGAGGCAATAGATATTTATCTGTCCCAGGAGGGATATCATATCCTGAAGGCATATGATGGAGTTGAGGCATTGAATATTCTGGAGAAAGAGAAAGTAAATCTTCTGATCCTTGATGTGATGATGCCAAAGCTGGATGGAATCAGGGCAACTCTGAAGATCAGGGAGACGAACAGTGTACCGATCATTATTCTTTCTGCAAAGTCAGAAGATTCAGATAAGATACTCGGACTGAATATCGGGGCGGATGATTATGTCACAAAGCCGTTCAATCCGTTAGAACTGGTAGCAAGGGTCAAGTCTCAACTGCGTCGCTATAATGAGCTTGGTGGAACATCTCAGGAACAAAAGGAAAAAGTGTATGAAGTTGGCGGACTCAGGATCAATGATGATCTGAAAGAAGTGACGGTGGACGGAGAGTTAGTGAAGCTTACGCCGATTGAATATAATATTCTCTTGTTATTACTGAAAAATCAGGGACGGGTTTTTTCTATTAATCAGATTTATGAGTCGATTTGGAATGAAGAGGCGATTGGTGCGGATAATACAGTTGCGGTCCATATCCGCCATATTCGTGAAAAAATCGAGATCAATCCGAAAGATCCAAGATATCTGAAAGTAGTATGGGGCGTAGGCTATAAAATTGATAAAGGCTGAAAGGACGAAATATGAATAAGTGGTACAGAAAGACAGGTGTAAAGGCGATCGTTCTTATTGTGGCGATTCTCAGCGGTGCAATGCTGATAACGAATCTGTTGTCTCTTATCAATCTTGCAGGAAGCACAGATCTGCCGTCCTTATGGACGATGAGCCAACAGCCATTTGAGGAATCGCAGGAATTTAATTACATGGTTGAAAATTACATGGATGATGTCCTTACGCAGATCCGGCTGGAAAATCTTTTTGAGACAGATGGGATGATGAACCGGAACAAAGAGATCGACGTAATGGAGTACAGCAAGAATGATACTGCCAACGGAGAAAATGTTTCGGGTATTGCGTATTCACTGGAGGAACTGATCAACTGGGGAGAAGATTTTGACAGTGCAGAGAGCGATAATTATGCGAAGAACAGTGTGATCGTATGTCAGAAGCCTGAAGGGACATATGAGTATTACTATACGAGTGATTTCATGACACGGGTAGAGTCGGGAGTATTTGATATTATCATGCAGGATGGGAGTGATGTTGACGGATTTCTGCAGGAACTTCAGAACGGTAAGTATACATCTTCAGGCTTTTATAATTTTGATATTGTGGACATGGAAGGAAATATCCTGTACACAGACTGCTGGAATTTTGGAAGTGCATTAATCGAAAAATATGCACCGCAGGGAGCAGAAAACCTTTTGCAGGTAGTGAATAACAGTCCGCGTCTGAATGGCAAACTGTCCGTCATTTATGATGATCTTGCGTATACTTTGGGGAATATTTACTCAGATTATCAGAATTATCAGATGGGATTTGAACATTTAGAGGAAGGCAATACAAACTTTACTTACATTTATGCGAATAATGACACGAAAAAGGTAGTGACGAATAAGACTTCTTACGAGAACTATGCAGAGCTGGAGAAAAATGTCCAGAATCTGATCTCGGAGAAAGATGTTAAATATATGGTCATTTATCCAAAGCTAAAAGATTTTAACAGTAATATGAATGTATCGAAATCGGATAAATGGGAAAAACTCCGCAGTTACAGCAGTGAAAAGAAATGGAACAGCGTATTTGCGGTTGCGGTGGATACAACTTATACGATCCAGGATCAGTTTTATCAGAATAAGGTAGCTTATGATAATAATATCCCGTATTTTAAAGGAACAACATGGCTGTTGGTTCTGAGCATTATCCTGTTCCTTGGGGCAACAATCTGGCTGACACTGGAGGCAGGAAGAACTGCGGAAGATGAAGAACTGCACCTGAACGGTTTTGATCATTGGAAGACAGAGATTGCAGCGGTGCTGATCGTACTGATATGGATCGTTGGTTCTTATATCGGGATTCATTTTTGGAATGGAAATATCTATACGATGATCAATGATATTCCGACTTATCTGAAGGATGGAGGTACTTATTTTGAGTATTATTATGCTCGTGGAATGGATGTTTCTTCAGCATATATGTCAGCAAGTTTATATCTTCCGTCATTGAGTATTGCAGAGCTGGCAGAAATTTATTTTTATGGAGTATTTACACTGGGCTGCTTCTTTATGGGATACGTGAGTCTGATCAAGCGGATCAAGGGACGAAACCTGTGGAAGAACAGTCTGTTGAGAGTGATTGTGCGGTTCATCTATAAAATATATGATAACCGGAAGAAGACGACAAAGACAGTGCTTCTGTTATGTGGATTTTTCCTTGTACAGGGAATTGCAGTGCTGTTCAGGAATGGGGTTACAATGCTTCTGGTGTTACTGGCAGACGTGGGTGTATTTTATGTTGTCCTGAACGGTTTATTACTCAAGGAGAAACTGAAAAAAGGTATTGAAGAAATTGCATTGGGAAATATGGAATATCAGATCCCGCTGCAAGGCTTAAGAGGTGAGAACTTAAAGCTGGCAGAGATGATCAATGGAATTGCCAACGGATTCCATATGGCCGTAGAAGAGGCAATGAAAAATGAGCGTCTTAAGACGGATCTGATCACGAATGTATCACATGATATCAAGACACCGTTGACTTCGATCATTAATTATGTAGCGATCCTGAAGCAGTCGGATATTGCAGATCCAAAGATCCAGGGCTATCTGGATATACTGGAGGCGAAAGCACAGAGGCTGAAGACACTGACGGAAGACGTTGTTGAGGCATCCAAGGTAAGCAGTGGGAATATTTCTCTGGAGTATATGGATGTAGATCTTGTGGAGATGATCCAGCAGACGGAAGGTGAGATGGCTGAGAAGTTTGAGGCAAGGAATCTGAAAATGATCGTCAATCTGCCGGCAGAACCTGCGGTTGTTCATGTAGACGGGCGAAGAATGTGGAGAGTTCTGGAGAATATTTTCGGAAATGCAGCCAAGTATGCCATGCCGGGAACAAGGGTATACGCGGATCTGAAGCTGGAAGAAGATACGGTGGATCTGTCTTTGAAAAATGTTTCTGAACATCAGTTGAACATTTCGGCAGATGAACTGACCGAACGGTTTATCCGTGGAGATCTTTCAAGAAGTTCTGAAGGAAGCGGACTTGGACTGTCGATCGCACAGAGCCTGACAACGATGCAGGGCGGAACTTTCAACCTGTATCTGGATGGAGATTTGTTCCGGGTAAATATCCGGTTCCCGAGAGTGAAAAAGCAGTAGAAAGAAGAGAAAGCAAAAAGATTGAATTGACATTTTTGAGGCGGTGTGTTACGCTTTCTAAGGATTGCGAAAAGCAGAATAGCGTAGAAAAGCAAGGATGGAGAGAGTAGCCTGATTACCGTTTTACAGAGAGATCCCCGGGAGAACTTAAGAAAGTTCTGTTGGCTGAGAGGGGATGAACAGGAGGCAGGGGAAGATGGCTCCTGAGCAGTGCAGATGAGCTTTCAGGTAAGTCTGCAAAGGGTTCGCCCTTTACAGCGTAGGAGTGGCAGCAGAGGGATGCAGGTCACTCACGGAGGTTTTCACTGTGAAGTGGGAACGAAGAGAAGTGGTAACGCGGTGAAACAGAACCGTCTTCTTGAGGATGAAAGTCTTCAGGAAGACGGTATTTTTTTTAAAAGGAGGCAGACAATTATGTCAGAAAAACCAAAATATTATATTACAACAGCGATCGCCTATACATCCGGCAAGCCGCATATTGGTAATACTTATGAGATCGTACTGGCAGATGCGATCGCACGTTATAAGAGAAGTCAGGGATATGACGTATTTTTCCAGACGGGAACAGATGAGCATGGGCAGAAGATCGAGCTGAAGGCAGAAGAAGCAGGAATTACACCAAAGGAATTTGTTGATAAGGTATCAGGAGAGATCAAGAGAATCTGGGATCTGATGGATACTTCTTATGACAAGTTTATCCGTACAACAGATGAGGATCATGAAAAGCAGGTAAAGAAGATCTTTAAGAAACTTTATGATAAAGGAGATATTTATAAAGGACACTATGAGGGAATGTATTGTACTCCATGTGAGTCATTCTTTACAGAGTCCCAGCTCGTAGACGGAAAATGTCCGGATTGTGGACGTCCGGTGCAGCCGGCAAAGGAAGAGGCGTATTTCTTTAAGATGAGCAAATATGCGGATCGTCTGATCGAGCATATCAATACGCATCCGGAGTTTATCCAGCCGGTATCCCGTAAGAATGAGATGATGAATAACTTCCTTCTCCCGGGACTGCAGGATCTGTGTGTATCAAGAACATCATTTAAGTGGGGAATCCCGGTTGATTTTGATCCAAAGCATGTTGTGTATGTATGGCTGGATGCTCTGACAAACTATATTACAGGAATCGGATATGATGCAGAGGGAAATAGTACTGAGCAGTTTAACAAACTCTGGCCTGCAGACCTTCATCTGATCGGAAAAGATATCATCCGTTTCCATACGATCTACTGGCCAATCTTCCTGATGGCACTGGATCTTCCACTTCCAAAGCAGGTATTTGGACATCCGTGGCTGCTTCAGGGAGACGGAAAGATGAGCAAGTCTAAAGGAAATGTGCTTTATGCGGATGAGCTGGTTGATTTCTTTGGAGTGGATGCGGTTCGTTACTTTGTACTCCATGAGATGCCGTTTGAGAACGATGGAGTGATTTCCTGGGAGCTGATGGTAGAGCGTCTGAACTCAGATCTTGCCAATACGCTTGGAAACCTTGTAAACCGTACAATTTCCATGACAAATAAGTATTTTGGCGGAACAGTGACAGATACAGGCGTGGCAGAAGAAGTGGATGCTGACCTGAAGGCAGTCGTAGAGAATACTGCAAAGGCAGTAGCTGAAAAGATGAAAGATCTGCGTGTGGCAGATGCGATCACAGAAATCTTCAATCTGTTTAAACGCTGCAACAAATATATTGATGAGACTACACCATGGGTACTTGGAAAAGATGAGTCAAAGAAAGATCGTCTGTCTACTGTATTATGGAATCTGATCCAGGGTATTTCAGAGGGTGCAAGACTTCTTGAGCCATATATGCCATCTACAAGCAAAAAGATCCTTGAGCAGCTTGGAAATGGTCATGTGACAGAAAAACCGGAAATTCTGTTCCAGAGAATGGATCTGGAAGAAGTTCTGAAAAAAGTAGAGGAACTTCATCCGAAAAAAGAAGAAAAGAAAGAAGAAGCAGTCATTGATCTTGAGCCAAAAGAAGAGATCACATTCGAGCAGTTTGGTGCAATGCAGTTCCAGGTAGGAGAGATCATCGCCTGCGAAGCAGTCAAAAAGTCGAAAAAACTTTTATGCTCCCAGGTAAAGATCGGAAGTCAGGTAAAGCAGATCGTATCAGGAATTAAGGCATATTATACGCCGGAAGAGATGGTAGGAAAGAAGGTTATGGTTCTCGTCAACCTGAAACCTGCGAAGCTTGCCGGAGTTCTTTCAGAGGGAATGTTGCTCTGTGCTGAAGATGCAGATGGAAATTTTGCACTGATGACACCGGAGAAAGAGATGCCTGCAGGTGCGGAAATTTGTTAATTTCAGGAATTAAATATGAAGAGTAAAAAAATTATTGCTGTGGTCGGCGGAAGTTTTCTGCTGGCTGCAGCCTTTCTATTAATATTGTGTATTAAATTTGTGAATATGAAAGAATCTTCCCCAACCGGAAAATACGCTGGGAAGACGGAAAAAGTGGAGCAGACTACAACCGATAAAAAGGAACAGAAGAAGCCTGACTGGGTAGAAGAAAAAATTTCCGGGATGACATTGGAAGAAAAAGTGGCTCAGTTATTTATCATTACGCCGGAAGCATTGACCGGAATGGGAAAGGTAACGGCAGCGGGAGACACGACAAAAAGATGCCTGGAACAGTATCCGGTTGGTGGCATGATTTATTTTGCAGGGAATATCGAGGACAGACAACAATTATCAGATATGCTTCACACTACGCAGTCGTACAGTACAGAGCAGAGTGGAATCCCGATTTTTCTGAGTGTAGATGAAGAAGGTGGAACTGTAGCAAGAGTTGCAGGCAGCGGAATCTCGAATGTTTCTGTTGTTGAAGATATGTGCGAAGTTACAGATGAGGAAAGAGCTTACGAAATAGGACAGACGATTGGCAATTATCTGGCAGAATTAGGTTTCAATCTGGATTATGCACCGGTAGGGGATGTTCTTACTAACCCGGAAAATACAGTTGTTAAAAAAAGATCATTCGGAAATGACAGTGCAAAAGTTGCTGCGTTGTCGCAAAAAGTACTGGATGGGCTGCATGAGGAAAATGTGTATGGAGTAATCAAGCATTTCCCGGGGCATGGGGCAACAGCCGGAGATACACATGAGGGATATGCTTATACAGACAAGTCGTTGGAAGAACTGGAGCAGCAGGAACTGGTTCCTTTTCAGAATGCCATTGAAAATCATATTGCCATTATTATGGCAGGGCATATTTCAGTACCGAATGTGACAGGAGACAATACGCCTTCTTCCCTGTCTAAAATTATGATTACGGATGTATTAAGAGAAAAAATGGGATTTGATGGAATTGTAATTACGGATGCATTGAATATGGGGGCAATTTCACAGCATTATTCTTCGGCAGAGGTCTCGGTTAAAGTTATAGAGGCTGGTGGGGATATGCTTTTGATGCCGGAAAATTTTCAGGAGGCATATCAGGGAATTTTAGAGGCTGTTCAGAATGGAACTTTAACAGAAGAAAGAATTGATGAATCGGTCAGAAGAATTTTGAAAGTAAAAGAAAAGCTGACAGCAGAGGATTAAGGCGTAGATATGCAAGAACGAATTAACTGAAAATTCAAACAATTATATATAAAAACAAAAATAAATAAAAAATACGAAAAAAACGGATAAATATATTGACAAATAGAAGCCCGGGTGTTAAGATAAAACCATCAAAAAAAGATATTTAACTAAGAAGGTACAAGAAGCGGATGCCTGATTAGATTAAAAATAACGGATAACAGGAGGTTGGACCAATGGACAGTATAGTTTCAGAATTTCATCAATATGTCAGTGGTACGGCAATTGCAGGTTCCTGTGAAGAAAGAGACCTGAGCAAAAGTTAATTCGCAGATCTGGTAAAAATTAAGAATGAAAATAAATGGAACGGAGAGAATACAAGACCAGATTCATAATAAAAAGATAAAGCAGTTGCAGATATATTGAATAAAGTTACCACATACAGAACTGAACGATGTGTAAAGGAACATGGAACAGTAGCTGTAAAAGAAAAATGGTCTTACAGGAATCGTATCAGGATTTACCTTCGATCCAAAATATAAAATAAAAATAATGAGAAAATTAAATATTATAAAAAATGCATCTTCAAGGGTAGTTGGAGGTGCATTTTTTTGACATTGGGAAGATGGTATGGTACACTAATGAAAGAGTATCGCCTTATGTTAAATTGACATGAAGAGATCTTGAGTTACCGAATAAACATTAATATAATGAGGTGAATGCGGTGGACAAATATGAATATAAGCAACTGTCAGAGCGAATGATAGAGCTTATGCAAAATGAAGAATACGGGGAAGCAAAGGAGATTGCTGACTCCATTGACTGGAGAAGGGTTCGCAATGCCATGATGCTTGCGAATGTAAGTGATATTTATGAAAAGACCGGTGAATATCAGAAAAGCTATGATATTTTGCAGATTGCTTATCATCGGGCAGAAGGAAGCCGGAAGGTATTGTATCGTCTGAGTTCTCTTGCACTGAAGACGGGGAATGTAGATGAAGCAATAGATTTTTATGATGAGTTTGTGCAGTTAGCACCAAAAGATCCGAACAGACATATTCTGAGATACCAGATCTTACGGGCACAGCGGGCTCCGTTAGAGCAGCAGATTGAAGCACTGGAAGAGTTTAAGAAGGCAGAATATATTGAAGAATGGGCGTTTGAACTTGCAAAGCTTTATCAGGAAGCAGGTATGACGGCAGAATGTCTGGAAGAATGTGATGATCTGATCCTGTGGTTCAGTGAAGGCAAATATGTATATAAAGCAATGGAATTGAAGATGCAGTATAAGCCACTGACACCTTCGCAGCAGGAAAAGTATAATCGCAGATTTGAAAAAAATGGCGGTGAGACGGAAGAGATTCCGGATCTTGAGACGTATGTTGCAGAAAATGAAGAGCCGGAAGATCATTTGGATGAAGCAGCAACGGAGCATTCAGAGGCTGTTTCAGAAGAGCCGGTTGAGGATATTCCTGAGAGTATTGGACAGCAGGATACAGGAAAAGAAGAAAGTTCAGAGAAACCAGTCCGTAAGCCGGAAAAGAAAAAGATCGGTGATACAATGCGGCTGGATGAGGCATTGGAGCAGTTACTGCATCGCAAGCCGGAAGTATCTGCGGCAGAGGATGAAGAGCCGGATATTTCTGATCTTGAGAGTGCGATCGGTGATATTGAGTCGGTCGTGGATCTTGATATGGTAAATCAGATTTCACAGGAAAAGCATACAGGTGATGTGCCAATCGGAATGAAGGAACTTATTCCTGGAGAAGTATCAGAAGAAGCGGCAGATAAGACAGAGCGGATCCCTGTAGAAATCACAACAGATATTACGGAAGATGACGCAGAAGAGCTGGATCTTGAAGATCTGGTGGCAGAAGAGCTGCCGGAAGAAGTTGAAGAGGCAGAGCCGGTTGAAGAAGAGGCGGAAGAAGTCGAAGAGGCAGAGCCGATTGAAGAAACACAGACAGGGACAATAGAAGAAGAACTGCAAAAAATTGCTGATGCAGAACCGGCTGAACCGGAAGAAGAGATCTTCGATATGGAAGAAGCGGAAGACTTCCTGGAGGATTCACCTGCTGAGGATTGGGAAGATGATACAGAATCCTTTGAAGAAGCGGATGCAGAGGAGCTGAGTTTTGAAGAGATTTTATCTGACTGGGATTCGGAAGAAGCAGAGGCGTTGCTTGAGGATGCCGAGGAAGAAGTATATGATGAGTCGGTAGAAGAAACGTACGAGGAAGAACCGGACGAAGACGAAGCAGAAGATATATTAGAAGATGCCGAGGAAGAGCCGATTGAAGAATCAGCAGAAGATGTCGTTGAGGCGGATGCTGAGGAAATATACGAAGAAGAGCCGGAAGACGAGGTTACGGAAGATACTCCAATCCTGTCTCCTGATATTCAGCGGCTGATTGATGAAATTGAAGGTGCAGTTCCGGCAGAGGAGTCTTTGCCAGAAGAAAAAGAGATAGAAAAAGCACCGGAAGAACCGCATGAAAATATGGGAGAAGTGACAGAATCTCTCCGTTTAGATGATCTGCCGGAGGAAGACGAAGATTTATTTGAAGATGAAGACTTCTTAGAGTCAGAGGATGAAGAGGATGAGTACGAGTCCTATGAAGACGACGATTCAGAAGAAGATGAGTATGAATCTTACGAAGATGACGATTCAGAAGAGGATGAGTATGAATCTTACGAAGATGACGATTCAGAAGAAGATGAGTATGAATCTTACGAAGACGACGATTCAGAAGATGAATATACATCCTATGATGAAGATGAGTATGAAGATGAAATCTATGATGACGAATATGAAGATGACGATGAAGCTTATTATGAAGAATCGGATGATGATGAGTTAGCAGATGATGAGGAATTCTACTATGAAGACGAAGAAGAACCGGACGAAGAACCGGACGAGGAAGATGCACCTGATTTTGAAGATGAATTCAAGGTAGATCCGAAGCACAGTGAAGAGCCGGATGATCGGGAGATTCCGGACGAAGATGATGGAATTGATATCATGTCGGCTACGACACCGTTGAGCAGAAAGGAAACTGCAAAGCTGATCGCTACAGGTAAGACTTCTCCGTTGCCACTGGATGAAATTTCAGATGCATTATCCATGGATACAGGATTTGTAGTACATGGAAGATATGATCTGGAAACTCAGAGCGGAATCGGTACAAGAGCCGGCCTGACAGAAGAACAGAAGAAATTATTCTCTTATTTTGTTCCTGTGCGTGGCATGAGCGAACAGTTAGTAGATGTTCTGGAGCAGGATAAGAACTGTACAAACCGGAAGGGAACGTCGAAGACAGGAAATCTCCTGATTATTGGAGATAAAGGAAATGGCAAGACTGTTCTTGCAGTAGATGTAGTTAAAGCAATCCAGAAGCAGAGAGAGATCCGTCAGGGTAAGGTAGCAATCGTGACAGGAGAGTCCCTGAATAAGAAAAAGATCGGAGATATTTTCGATAAATTATACGGTGGTGCTTTGATCATTGAAAAAGCAGGAAAGATGAATGAAAAGACAGTCGCCAAGCTGAACAGGGCAATGGAGCGTGATACAGGAGAACTTCTGATCGTGCTTGAGGAACAGAGAAAGCCGTTAGATCGTCTGCTTTCCTCCAACCGTGAGTTCAGGAGAAAGTTTACTTCCCGTCTGGAAGTGCCGATCTTCATTAATGATGAGCTTGTAACATTTGGTCAGACTTATGCCCAGGAGAATGGTTACAAGATTGATGAAATGGGTATTCTTGCTCTTTACAGTTGCATTGATTCTCTTCAGAGAGAAGATCATTCAGTAACTGTTGCGGAAGTAAAAGAAGTAATGGATAAGGCAATCGCACATTCACAGAAAGCTTCAGCCAAGAAGCTGGTGAAGAGAGTATTCGGAAGAAATACAGATTCGTCGGACAGAATTATTCTTTCCGAACGAGATTTCAACATTTAACGACAAAATTTAGTCAGAATTAATAGACAGTCTTGGGAAAGGCTGTCTATTTTTGTGCAAAAATATGTTTTCTCTTTCTTTTTTCAGGTACATCAAGTATAATGATGCTATGATGTTGGGAGCAAAATCCCAAGCAATGAAAGAATTCGAGCAGTGAGGTGGATTTATGGTTACAAAGAAGAAGGCAGTGAAAAAACTGCAGCCTTATGAGATAGGAGAACTGGATCACTACCTTTTCGGGCAGGGGAATCATTATGAGATTTATAAGAAGCTTGGTGCACATGAAGTGACAGCAGGCAAAAAGGGTGTTTATTTCGCAGTATGGGCTCCACATGCAAAGAGTGTTTCAGTGATCGGAGAGTTTAATGGATGGGATGCTGCAGCGGACAGGATGGAGCGGCAGGAGCCATTAGGAATCTATACAGTTTTTGTACCGGAAGCGAAAGACGGACAGATGTACAAATACTGTATTGAGACACAGAGCGGAGAGCTGATCTATAAGGCAGATCCATTTGCCAATTATGCAGAACTTCGGCCGGGAACTGCTTCCAGGATTACGGACATTTCTCATTTAAAATGGACGGATGACCGTTGGATGGAAAGCAGAAAAAAATGGGATAATAAAGAAAATCCGTTATCCATCTATGAAGTGCATATGGGTTCCTGGATGAGGCATCCGGGAAGGGAAGATGAGGGATTTTATACTTATCGTGAATTTGCAGAAGCGATTACAAAATATGTAAAAAAGATGGGGTATACGCATGTAGAACTGATGGGAATCGCGGAGCATCCATTTGATGGCTCATGGGGATATCAGGTAACTGGTTATTTTGCACCGACTTCCAGATATGGAACACCGGAAGATTTCGCTTATATGATCAATTATCTGCACCGGAATGGGATTGGTGTGATTCTTGACTGGGTTCCGGCACATTTCCCGAAGGATGCTCACGGACTGGCTGATTTTGACGGAACACCGACTTTTGAGTATGCAGATCCGAGAAAGGGAGAGCATCCTGACTGGGGAACGAAGATCTTTGATTATGAAAAGCCGCAGGTACGGAATTTCCTGATTGCAAATGCATTGTTCTGGATCGAGCATTTCCATGTGGACGGACTGCGTGTCGATGCAGTGGCATCCATGCTTTATCTTGATTATGGAAAGCAGGACGGACAGTGGGTTCCAAACAAGTATGGTGGAAATCAGAATCTTGAGGCGATTGAGTTTTTCAAGCATCTTAATTCTGTTGTACTTGGAAGAAATCCGGGGACGATGATGATCGCAGAAGAATCCACTGCATGGCCAAAGGTTACAGGAAACCCGGAGGATGACGGACTGGGATTCAGCCTGAAGTGGAATATGGGATGGATGCATGATTTTACAGAGTATATGAAGCTGGATCCGTATTTCAGGAAAAATGCACATCATATGATGACATTTTCCATGGAGTATGCATATTCGGAGAACTATATCCTTGTTCTTTCGCATGATGAAGTCGTTCATCTGAAATGCTCCATGCTGAATAAGATGCCGGGAGAAGGCTTTGACAAATATGCCAATCTCAAGGCAGCATATGCATTTATGACAGGACATCCGGGAAAGAAGCTTCTTTTTATGGGACAGGAGTTTGCACAACTGCGTGAGTGGAGCGAGGAGAGAGAACTGGACTGGTTCCTTCTTTCAGAAGAACCACATCAGCAGATCCAGAACTGGTACAGAGATCTTCTGCATTTATATAAGAAGCATCCTGCACTGTATGAGCTGGATAATGATCCGGCCGGATTTGAATGGATCAATAAAGATGATATTTTCAGAAGTATCTTCAGTTTTGTCAGACATTCAAAGGGAAAGAAAAAGAATCTTTTATTTGTGTGCAACTTTACTCCGGTAGCAAGAGAAGATTACCGGGTTGGAGTGCCGACGAAGAGGCAGTGTAAGCTGGTACTGAACAGCGACGAGAAAGAGTATGGAGGTTCTGGAGAAAAGAGAACCGAGATCTATAAGCCGGTGAAGAAAGAGTGCGACGGTCAGAAATATTCTTTTGCATATCCGCTCCCTGCTTATGGCGTTGCTGTATTTGAATATTAAAAGAATAGTTTCAAGATGGAGAAAACCACCGGATTTTAAAGAGAAGTATCTGAAAATCCGGTGATTTTTAGTTCCATATTAGACAAAAATAAGGAAGAATAGTAACGGTAATGACAAGGAAAAAAAATCTTGTAATGTTATAATAGATTTGTATACTTGCGTGATTTTATTTGATAGTTAAATAAAATTAAATTTTGCAAGGGAGGAAAAAGCATGAAAGGAAGAAGAGTCCAAAAGGTACTTGCAGCAGTGCTGGCGGTGGCAATGGTTCTGCCGATGACTGCAATACCGGCAAAGGCTGAGGAAGCGGAAGAAGTTACATATAAGCTTTATCCGAATCCTCAGGAAATGACGTATCAGGATGGAAGCTACATCCTGAAAAAGAATGTCAATGTCATTTATGATGAGGATATTGACGATGCAACAAAAGCACGACTTGAAGAGACTGCAGAACTGAAAGGTCTGAATGTGACAGAATCAGATGCAGAAAAGAGTGGTGCAACGAACATTTATGTAGGAGTTTACGGATCGGACGGAACAGTAGATGATCAGATCGTAGATGAATATGCTGTAGATACTTCATTATTTGATCATACCGATTCCTATTTCCTGAAAAGTGACAACAATACGATTGCTGTATTGGGAAAAGATACAGATGCAAGTTTTTATGGACTGACGACACTGTATCATGTACTTGCACAGACAGAGAGCCTGTCGATCAGAAATTTTACGATTGAAGATTATGCAGATGTTGTAAGCCGTGGATTTATTGAAGGATATTATGGAAATCCATGGTCTACAGAGGATCGTGTGAATCTGATGACATGGGGGGGATACTATAAGTTAAATGCTTATTTCTATGCACCAAAGGATGATCCGAAACACAGAACGAAATGGAATGAACTCTATACAGATGAAGAGTTAGAGAGTAAGATCAGACCACTTGCAGAAGCTGGAAATGCTTCCAAGTGCAGATTTGTGTATGCCCTGCATCCATTTCCGAGTGGAAATAACTTCCGCTTTGATACAGATGCACACTATAATGAAGATCTTGCAAAATTGAAAGCAAAGTTTAAGCAGGTAATTGATGCAGGAGTACGTCAGATTGCGATTCTTGCGGATGACTTTGTAAATCCGGGAGCAGCAAATGAAGTAAGACTTCTGAACGATATGAGTACCTGGCTGGCAGAGGTGAAGCAGGAATACCCTGATATGAAGATGACACTTCCGTTCGTTCCGTATGATTATATGGGAAATGGAAGTTCCAGTGAACTTCAGGCCCTGAAGAGTGTACCGGAAAATGTACAGATCGTTATGACCGGTGGACGTGTCTGGGGTGAGGTTACAAATAATTTTACTACTACATTTACAAATAATGTAGGAAGAGGTCCTTTCATGTGGATCAACTGGCCTTGTTCAGATAACTCACATAAGCATCTGATCATGGGTGGTAACAGCACATTCCTTCATGGTGGTGTTGATGCGTCTAAGATTCAGGGAATCATGCTGAACCCGATGCAGCAGTCAGAGCCAAGTAAAGTAGCTATTTTTGCAAATGCATCCTATGCATGGAATATCTGGGATACAGATGCCGATGCAGATCAGACATGGGAAGACGCATTTTCATTTGTAGATCATAATTCGGCAGTAGAGACAGAAGCAAGTGATGCACTCAGAGAGTTGTCCAAGCATATGATCAATCAGAATATGGACAGCCGTGTAACTGAGCTTCAGGAGTCAGTAGAACTGAAGGAAAAACTCAACGCATTTAAAGATAAACTGGAAACGGAAACGGTCACAGAAGCAGATGTGGATGATCTGATCCAGGAATTCCAGACACTTCAGGATGCAGCAGCATTGTATAAAGAATCAGGTAATGAGGCAATCAGAAATCAGATTGTTTACTGGCTGGATTGCTGGAAAGATACAACAGATGCAGCGATTGCATACCTGAATGGAGTAAAGAGTTCTCTGAACGGAGATGTATCCGCAGTTGTGGAATACAATACAGAAGGAGAAACGGCATTCGCACAGTCCAAGACGCATGATTTCCTGTATGTAAATTATCAGGAAGTCGCAGAAGTCGGAGTACAGCATATTGTTCCGTTTATTAAAAAACTGGCTGAATATGTATCAGGCAAAGCAGAACTTGCCCTGAATCCGGACAAAGTGATCCGTAAATACATCACAAGCCGTACAGACACACCGACAGGCTCTGCGGATAACTTATTTGACGGAGATGACAGCACAAGTGCGATTTATAAGACACCGAATAAGATTACAACAGGTACCTATATCGGAGTAAGTTACAGCAAGGCAATCAAGATCAATGATATCCGGTTCCTTCTTGGAGCAGGAAAAGATCATATGGATCAGGCAAAGCTGCAGTACACAACCGATGGAAAGACCTGGAAAGATCTGGAGCTTACAGGCATGAACAATAGTTTTGCAGGTGTCAGAAACCAGAACCAGGAAGTAAGTGTTGCAAAAGAAAATCTTCCGGAACATTTTGAAGCAATGGGTATCCGCCTGATTGCAACAGCAGACAATGCAGCAGATGCATGGCTGCAGGTTAATGAGATCACGATCAACAAAGATGAGAATACAGATGACGGCGACGACAGCGAACTCAGTTATACATTAATGAAGCCGGATCGCTGGATTGTTTACCAGGGATCAGAATCACTCCTTCGTGACGGAAATGACAGTACATTTATCTGGTTTAATACAGGTACTGGTGATGCTGTAAATGTAGATGATTTCCTTGGATACAATCTTGGAAAGGTTGCAACATTGGAAAGTGTACATATCGCAGTAGGATCACCGTCCAATGGTGATAAGTTTGTAAAATATACAGTTGAGACATCTGTAGATGGAAAGAGCTGGACAGCCGTTCCGGGATATGAATCCCATACAGGAACAACTTCAGGAACTGATGTACTGGATATTGAATTAAACGGACTTTCTGCACAGTATATCCGTATCCGCAATCTGGAATATCGACAGACTTGGGCGAGATTCTCAGAATTTACGGTAACAGAAAGAGTAAATAATACAGGAACAAAAGATAACGTATTTACAAATATCGAGAACTGTGAGGTCCTTGGAACAGCAGCAGAAGGAACTGTATCACTGAATGCAGCATCCTTAAGCGTAGGAGCCGAAAAGTATATCGGAATCGATCTTGGACATATCAAGGCGGTGACAGGAATTACCAGTCCGACAGGAACTTCACTGAAGTTACAGACTTCTATGAATGGGGTAGAGTGGACAGAGGTAACAGATCCGTCCCCGGCAGCCGATGCACGTTATATCAGACTTTATAATGATACAGATGCAGCAGTGGATGTAAGCTGGGATGCTTTCACAGTAACGTATGAATTTATTGGTGAAAAGACAGTAACCAGTGATTTTGCACAGAACGATGCAAGCCGTGATATGCGTGGAAGTGGAAACGTCAATAATGTTTTTGACGGAGACCTTACAACATATGGAACGATCACAGGTGTGCAGGATAGCGGAAAGAAGATCGTGTTTGACCTTGGACAGACGATCGACTTCAAGTCCATCCGTTACTATGTAAAAGAGACAAGCCTTGATTTCCTGCGTTATGCAAAATTTGAAGTAGCAAATGATCCTGATGCAGCAAACTGGACAACAGTGCTGACTGTAGGAAATAATTCTTTCGAGAATACAGCCAATACAGATACAGCAAAAGATTATGCAGCTCTGACACATGACAGTGAGAATCCTGGAAATATGTATGCAGAGCAGACAGGGCTGAATGTAAGCGGACGTTACTTAAGAGTTGTACCGCTTAAGACATACAGTTACAGATGGGTTGATTTCTATGAGATCCAGATCAATGGTGGAGCCTATATCTCTACAGAGTCAAATCGAGATATCGTATCGACCGTGATCGAAGAAAAAGGAAAAGTACCTTCCAATGTATTTGAAGAAGATTACCGTACGGTATACAAGCCGTCAGAAGCAAATGGATCATTTACTTATCGCATTTCTGATCTGGAGGCAAAGAGAACGATCCGTATGATCCAGAATGGAGCAGCATCTGATGCAGTTGTAACTGCAAGAATTGCAAATGAAGATGGAAGTAATATCCAGAGAGTTACACTTGGTAAACTGAGCCAGGCAATCAATGAATTTGCTGTAGCTTCAGCTAAAAGAATTTTGGATGTAACAGTAACCTGGGGTGAAAATATTCCGGAAATTTCAATGATCAAGACAAGCAGTAAGGCAGCAGCTACAGTTGACAAGACAAAGCTGGATGAGGCGATTGCGGCAACAGGAAGCAGTGATGCAGCAAACTGGACAACAGATTCTAAAGCAGCAGTAGATAAAGCGAAAGCAGTTGCTGAAGAACTGAAAACGAATGAGTATGCTACACAGGATACAGTTGATACAGCAGCAGGTGCATTGAAGACTGCATGCAGTAAGGCAAAAGTAAAAGCAGATGCTACAGTTCTTGAGGCACTTCGCAGGGCAGTTGCAGAGAAGAAGAGCCAGAAAGACGGAGAGGTTGAAGTTTATACAGCCAAGACATTTACAGCATATGAAACTGTACTCAATAAGATTGTGGCAGCACTGGAAGATACAGATAATCTTTCCCAGGATACAGCAGAAAAGCTGAAGACTCAGATGGAAGAAAAAGAAGCAGCTCTTGAGTATTCAAAAGTAGAAAGAGAACTTGCTGAACTGGAGCTTCAGGCAGGAGTTGAGTATAATGCAGATGATTATACGACAGCATCTGCCAAAGCATATACCGATGCAAAGAAAGCTCTGAGTGATCTGATCGAAGCAGATAATACTACAAGAGTTAATCCGACAGAGATCGCAGCAAAGAAAGCAGCTTATACAGACAGTATTACAGCATTAGTTGATGTGAGAAGTCTGAAGAGCGTGATCGCAGAATGCAATGAACGGCATGAGGGAAATGAAAAGAAGTATACAGCAGCAAGCTGGAAGAATTACAGTGATGCACTGGATGCAGCAAATGCTGTTCTTGCAAATGGAACAACAGAAAGTGTACAGGAAGCAGAGACAGCTCTGCAGGCAGCAGAAGGAGCACTTGTACTGAAAGATACATCCGCAGTACAGACAGTCATTGATGAGATGAAGAAAGTCAATGCGGAAAATTACACAAGCGACAGCTATGCAGTCCTGAAAGCAGCGATCGCACAGGCTGAAAGCCAGATTGATGATGAGACAAAGGCAGATGCCAATATCCGTGCTATGCAGGATGCGAAAGCAAATCTTATCAGCATCGTGGAACTGAATGCAGCATTAAGTGATGCAGCAAAATATGAAGCAGCTAATTATACAACAGATTCCTATACAGTTCTGGCAGCAACTGTAAATGCGGATAACATGAATGCATTGAAGACATCCGGTACAGCAGAACAGATTGCAGAAGCAGTACAGTCTATCCGCAATGCAATCGATGGTCTTGTATTAAGAGCAACAGATATGGATGCTTACAGAGATAAGATTCAGTTCAAGTCTGAAGCAGGAGATTACACAGAAGAGACTTATACAGAGTATAAGGAAGCTTACGATGCACTGATGGCACTGGACAGCAGTACAGGAAATGTATCAGCAGATGAGTTCCAGGCAGCAAAAGCAAGATTTGAAAATGCACAGGCAGCACTGAAAATGATCAAGGCAGATTACACGAAAGTGGATGAAGCACTTGCAAAAGTACCGGCTGATCTGAGTATTTATACAGACGCAACTGTGAAGACACTGAAAGATGCGATCGCCAAGGTCGACAGAAATCAGCCATTGTCCAAGCAGGCAGAAGTAGATGCTTATGCAGATGCGATTCATGATGCAATCAACAACCTGGTTGTAAAATCCAAGTCTGATGATGGAAAGGATAACCAGAACGGTAATTCCAATAATGGTCAGAATAATGGAAATACAGCAGGTAATGGAAATGGATCGGGCAAAGGAAATGGCACATCCGCTAACGGAGCAGTCAAGACCGGAGATACTGCACCGATCGCAGGAGCATTTGCACTGATGATACTGGCAGCAGGGGCGGTTGTAACCGTGCTGAAAAGAAAAAGATACTAAATTAAAAAACCGGGTGTCCGTACAAAAGGACACCTGAAATGAGATAATAAGAATCAGATGAGGAAATCTTATCTGGTTCTTATTTTTTGTTACACAAATTTGAAAGCTTATTTAAAAAAATAAGTTGTAAATGCAGTTCTCAAATGAATACAGACTGAATCAATACGGCAGCAATGAAGCAGCAGAAAGGAATATGATTTATGAGAAGAATAACTTATACGAACTGGATGTCCAAAATTTTTAAAGAAATCACCAACGGAAGAGGAGAGCGGGTGCTCGAGAATCCTGCAGTTCAGGTCCTTGGAGCTATTTTCAGAAAGATGAATCTAGATCAGAATACCATCGGAGCTGTGTCAGAACGTCTGCAGAATGAGAAAGAGAAAAAAGATAATATTGTGAAAATAATTGTTGCAGTAGTTATCATATATCTGATCTGTTATATCATTGGCGGCGAAGTTGAGTGGCTGGCAAGAACGGCGATTATATGGACGGGAATCGTGTTGGCGATCCGGGGGATAAGGAAGAAAAACTAAGTGCCCCCTGTATATGAATTGCCATATGTCGCGGATGATCAGGAGATATTGTCTGAATATACAATTCAGACATACATCTTCAGACCTCTGCATAGATTGTAAAAAATAAACGATGCAGGGGCTTTTCCATGAGAGATTATATTGAGGAGCGGGCGGTGGAAATCGCAGACTATATTATAGAAAATAGTGCGACGGTGAGACAGACTGCGAAGCAATTCAGGATAAGTAAGAGTACGGTACATAAAGACGTCACCGAACGGCTTCTTCAAATCAATCCCTCTCTGGCACAGGAGGCACGAAAAGTGTTGGACATGAATAAATCAGAACGACATATCAGAGGTGGGATGGCAACAAGAGAAAAATATCTCCATCAACATTTGCGACAGATGTAAATGAGAGCAGATAAATGAGAGAAAAATAGAATTTAGTTTAGAGAGAGCAGAAGGACAGAATCTCAAAGGAGCATATAGGGATTCAAAGTCCTTTTGCTTTTTCTTTTCTGATAGCAGGAAGATATGTTATAATGCAAATAATGATGAAACCATGAAATAGACGACAAGATAAACGAAAGCAGGCAGTAAGATTCTTGAAAGGGGCAGATAAGTGCGGGCTGTAATTATTGAGAAAGACGAAAAAATACTGCAGCAGATACAGTCAATCCTGCAAAAAGTTGATTCCGATTATGAACTGGTGGGAACAGCCGTGAATGGACAGTCTGGTTATGAGCTGATCAGTGCATTACGTCCGAATCTGGTGATTATGGATATAGAATTACCACGAATGAATGGAATGTCGATGTTGAAGAAACTTCGTGCGGAAGCATTTGATTTTAAAGTGGTAGTTCTAAGCGGAACGGAAAACTTTCAATATGCAAAGCAGGCGATTGAACTGAGCGTGGACGGTTATATTATGAAACCTATCCGACCGATCCAGTTAAAAAAGGCATTGATGCAGATTCGTGAAAAAATGAGAAATGAGTACTGGCTGAATGCATCTTTTACAGTGGAAAATCTCCTGATCGGGTGTATGAACGGGCAGTATCAGCCAGAGAATAAATTAAATGAGATTACAGTCAGAACTTACGGATTTACTGTGGAAGACCCCTGTGGGATGTTTATTTTGTGGTTGGGGGAAGATTTTGAAAAAAATAAAGCAGAAGCAGTTCATTTGCTGAAAAGAAGTCTGCAAAAGGAAAATAAATTTAGAGTTTGCATTCTTCCACTGGAAGTATGGCAGGAAATATTTGTGATCGTATATCAGACAGCAGAATTTGAAATGGCAGAGAAATACTTTCAGGAAAATATTGTCCCTATGTTATGCAGCAATCTCAATGGAGATGTAGTCTGCGTGTGGAAAAGAATCGATCATATGATGGATCTGTGGCGATATCGGACGAAAATACCGTTATTGCGGCAGTGGAATCTGACACTTGGAAGAGGTGTGCTGATCAGTGAAAATGGAATAGAGGGACAAGAACAGGAACTTCTTCCTTTGAGATATCCTGCAGAACTTGAATTACGGGCACGAGATTGTACGTTGGCAGGAAGAAAAAAAGAGTTGGAAAAGTGCTTTGAAGAATTGCGTGAAATGCTGGAAGGGCAGTTTTGCTTTCCAGAGACACTGAAAGATTGTCTGATCCGTTTCAGTCTGAATATCGTAAATATGTACAAGATCCAATGGGAGCTTGGAGCAGAGATCCAGGTGCTTATTCTGATTCTTGAAATAGGTCAGGCAACAAGCTGGAAGCAGATCCGACGGGCGATGGAAGAATTATTAAATTATTTTAATTTTGAAAAAGAGGATCTCCAGAGAAATGAAGCCTTCAGTACAATGGTTCGTAAAGCAGTCGAGATGGCAAAAAAATATTATAGTGAGGGAATTACTTTGGAAGAGACAGCCAGCAGGCTTTACGTTTCGGAAGAGTATCTGAGTACGCAGTTTAAGAAAGAGACGCAGAGCAGTTTTACAGAAACAGTTCGGAAATTCAGAATAGAAAAGATCAAAGATTTGCTGTTGAACAGTAAGCTAAAATTAAATCAGATTGCGGAATTAACAGGATATTCAGACCCCAAATATATGAGCCGGGTATTTAAAGAAGAAGTGGGGATGCTTCCAACGGAATTTCGCAAAAAAATGCAATAAAATAGATTAAAATAGTTCACCTTTTTAAAGAATTTCCACCTTTTCAAGATAGAAATATATGATATGATACCAACTGATTTAGATGAAAAGGGTTTCATGCATTACATAGTCGGGAAATAAAGAGGTGAGAAGAATGAGTAAGATGCAGATTACATTTAAAAATCCTGAGGAAATTGTAGCGTTTGTTAATACAGTTTCAAAATATGATTTTGATATGGATATGAGAAAAGGTCGTGCAGTGGTAGATGCAAAATCATTGCTTGGCATTATGCACCTTGGACTTAATAACGTGATCGAACTTCAGATGTATTCGGATCAATGTGAAGAATTACAGAAAGAACTTGAAAAATATGCAGCTTGATTATAGAAAAAAATAGGATTGAAAAGAGGAAGCGGTTCTGGTAATGCAGGACTGCTTCTTTTTATTGCAAAATCCGGTGAATTGCATCCGGGCAACAGTAGAGATAGACGATGCGGAGTATCGGAGTTTCTTTTTTGCAAAAATCCGGTAAGCTGCATCTGGGAAACAGTAGAGATAGATGGTGCGGAGTATCGTAGTTTCTTTGTTGCAAAAACCTGGTAAGCTGCAGTCGGGTTCACATGAGATATAATTTGCCGGAGGAAGAACACTGAACTGTTAAGTGATGTGTTGTGGGCAATGGTGAGCCGTAGGTGTCAGCCAGCTCAATTTATGACAGTTTGGAGGATTGAAATATGTACAGTTTGGAAGGACAACAGTTTGGAAGGACTGAAATAATGCTTGTAAAAGCGGGAAAGCTCTACTATAATTAAGGGTACGGAACAAAAAAGAAGATCTTATAAGATCATATTTTACAGGAGGAGAGCCTTGAAGAAAGAGTTAGTGATCGTTCTTGATTTCGGTGGCCAGTATAACCAGTTAGTTGCACGCCGTGTCAGAGAATGTAATGTATATTGTGAAATTTATTCTTACAAGACGGATATTGAGAAGATTAAAGCAATGAATCCTAAGGGAATCATTCTGACAGGGGGACCGAACAGTTGCTATGAGCCGGATTCACCGACTTATACAGATGAGCTGTTCAAGCTTGGTATTCCGGTTCTTGGGTTATGTTATGGAGCACAGTTGATGTCTCATGTTCTTGGCGGAAAAGTTGAGAGAGCAGATGTCAGAGAATACGGAAAGACAGAAGTTATTATTGATAAGAGGGAATCCAAAGTTTTTGAGGGAGTATCTGAAAAGACAATCTGCTGGATGAGTCATTTCGATTATATTTCAAAAATTGCACCGGGATTTGAGATTTCTGCACATACAGCAGACTGTCCTGTGGCAGCAGCCGAAAATGAAGCAGAAAAGCTGTATGCAATCCAGTTCCATCCAGAGGTACTCCATACTGCTGAAGGAACAAAGATGATCAATAATTTTGTAAAAAATGTCTGTGAATGTGTTGGTGACTGGAAAATGGATGCATTTGTGGAGAATACAATTAAAGAGATCCGTGAAAAAGTCGGAGACGGCAGAGTACTGCTTGCATTATCAGGCGGAGTTGATTCTTCAGTGGCAGCAGGATTACTTTCCAGAGCGATCGGAAAGCAGCTTACCTGCGTATTCGTAGATCACGGTCTTCTTCGCAAAGATGAGGGAGATGAGGTAGAGGCTGTATTCGGACCGAAAGGACAGTTCGATCTGAACTTTATCCGTGTGAACGCACAGGAGAGATATTATAATAAACTTGCAGGCGTTACAGAGCCGGAAGCAAAGCGTAAGATCATTGGTGAAGAATTTATCCGTATTTTTGAAGAAGAAGCAAAGAAGATTGGTGCAGTTGATTTCCTTGCACAGGGAACAATTTATCCGGATGTTGTAGAAAGTGGTCTCGGTGGAGAATCTGCAGTGATCAAGTCCCACCACAACGTAGGAGGACTTCCGGATTATGTAGATTTCAAAGAAATCATCGAGCCGCTTCGTGACCTCTTCAAAGACGAGGTTCGCAAAGCAGGATTGGAACTTGGACTGCCGGAGAAGTTGGTATTCCGTCAACCATTCCCGGGACCGGGACTTGGAATCCGCATCATTGGTGAAGTAACAGCCGATAAGGTTCGTATCGTTCAGGATGCAGATGCTATCTACCGTGAGGAGATTGCCAATGCAGGACTTGACCGCACGATCGGTCAGTACTTCGCAGCACTGACGAACATGAGAAGTGTTGGTGTTATGGGTGATGAGAGAACTTATGATTATGCCGTTGCACTGAGAGCAGTGAATACAGTTGATTTCATGACTGCAGAGGCGGCAGAGATCCCGTATGAAGTTCTGAATAAGGTGATGAGCAGAATTATCAATGAAGTGCGTGGAGTAAACAGAGTATTCTATGATCTGACGAGTAAGCCACCGGGAACGATTGAGTTTGAATAGTTGGAGCTAAGCTGTAAAGCCTTTGTTTACAAGGGTTTTACAGCTTTTCCTTTATAGGATTGCATTTTCATTGCATTATTTTTCTTCAACTGTTCTGTGATAGATTGCTGTATGTTGATTGCTGGTATAATTAGCAATGCTTTCAGTAGCAGATTGTACTTGTAATATTCCAGTCAGTTTTTTAGCAACTTCAAGATTCGTATTTGGATACAGATGACCATAAGTGCCGAGTGTTGTCTGTATTTTTTCATGTCCTAAACGTTCCTTGATAAGTAAAGGATTTTCGCCCATGCTGATAAGCAATGAAGCGTGTGAATGTCGCAAGGCATGAATTTTAATACGATGAACACCTGCTAAATTTGACAACTTTTCCAAAGCTCTGGGAAGCGTTGTTTTACTGGTTGGAGTTCCGTTATAACTTAGTACAAGTGGACAATCGGGAAGAACCTGTTGCTGAACACTTTGCCAAGCCTTTAGCTCATTGAGTGTATCTGAATCAATATAAATAGTACGGATACTTGCCTGTGTTTTCGGCTCAACGAATTTATAGTCCGTCATTGTTCGGTAATATAATGTTTTGGTAATGCTAAGCAAGCCTGTTTCAAAATCTATGTCTGACCAATGTAATGCTGACGCTTCGCCAATTCGCATACCAGTCATAAATAATAACCAGAACGATATAAACAGATAATGTTCATAATAGTCTTTCTTACAGAGTAAGGAAATAACCTTTTGAAATTCTTCTAATGTCCAGAAATCAACTTTGGTTTTCTTGCTTTTGATATTGCCTATCATACGAGAAGGATTTTTCTTCGCAATTCCAAGAACAATAGCTCTGTCAAATGCGATAGAAAGCATTCCCTGTACGATACGAATGTAATTAGGGCTAAAATCTTTTGCAAGTTTCAACTGCCAGTTTTGAACATGGATAGGTTCGATTTCGTCTGTTTCCATTTTGTAGAAATAGGAAAAATGTTTCTTGATGGTAGTAGCACGATTAAGATAAGTGCTTTCTTTTACCTGTGTTTTATACCATGGCAGGTAGGTTTCTTCTATAAATTGCTGAAAAGAAACGCCATCTTTTTTTGTTGTTAATTCTTCGGTAGAAGCTAACACCAGTTTTGAATATTCTTCCTTTGCTTCTTTTTTCGTTCTGAATCCACTTCGGTATTTCTGTATCTGTTTTCCGGTAATGGGATTGTAGCCTAAATTAGCTCTGAAATAATAAGTTCCGTTATCTGCTTTCTTAATAGGGTCTTTTGCCATGATTTCACTCCTTACATGATATGCAAGAAGTACAATCAATCGTTTGTGTCTGATAATGTAATCCCTAATAATTCTTCCACGGCTTCTTTGGGTACTCTGTCCAATTTACGGGATTGGTAATAAGTATGCCCTTTTTCAATCATAAGTTTTTTTGCTTTTCTTATGATGTCTGCCGAGAAAGAAGTTCCATAACCTAGTGCTATGAGGTCTTTTTTTGTTACGGTAATCATAGTCCTCCTTTCCATAGACCAGATAAGGAAATCTCAATATCTTGTCTATCAGTATATCAAATGATGAGCAAAAAAGCTCTATTAAGATGATTTTTTCTTGCAAAATCGTTGTTAGATAGTTTTACAAGCAATCAGACGGCTTCGGCAAGCTCCGCTGGTATCTCAACCATTCCCATTCCTGTGGGC
>ENA-ORUG01000901-ORUG01000901.1-human-gut-metagenome-genome-assembly--contig:-NODE-901-length-30580-cov-3.278886_pt1 | contig 30580 bp, 27 predicted proteins | sample MGYA00242079_ERZ509207 | MGnify/ENA primary metagenome ERZ509207 (study PRJEB26280, sample SAMEA2338780) | human gut metagenome | biome: human gut; feature: human-associated habitat; material: faeces...
TCTTAAGCAGATCAATTGCAGCTGGACATAACGGTGTTTTTCGATCAAAGGGTAACCGCTCTGCTTTTACTTTCATCCGATCTCTGGGGATGAGGTGAATCCATTGCCCATCTGAGTCCTGTTGAATTTCAGACCAAGTGGCTTCTCTGGCAGTCGAGTTTCGAGCCGCAGTCAAAATGGCAAAGGCAAGACATCTCGCAGCTGGACTTGAAAGCGTGTACTCCATAAGCATTTTGAAAAACAGGGGCATACGCTCAGGAGGAAGAGCCGGTTCATGCCCGCCAACCGGTCGCTGGAGTGGAAGCAGATCCCCAAGTTTCCCATTATTGACCTGTGCCGGGTTGATCATCGGAGGGATCATCTCTGACCGAATTGCCCAATCTATCGCGTTGCGAGTATCTGCCAGGATACGTTCAGGTGTGTCGATCATCGTCTGCCATTTGACGTAAAACGCGGCGGCGAACTTTTCGGCCGTAAGATCGGATACTGGACAGAGCCTTAGATCGTCTGGGATGTGATTGCGAAAGAAGCCTTTCCAAATCTCTGCTCGGGGTTTGGTTGGGTTTTTCCAACGTCCTCGCTTGTCATTGAACTCGACCCACTGGAACATAAGTTTCTCGTAGGTCAGGACTGAGTCATCAGTGGCTTGCGGGGTCTTGGACAAAGCGGCACGTTTGGCTTTCTCTTCAGCAACCGGGTCGATGCCGTCTGCCATTTTCTGACGCCAATCGGAAGCCTTGGCAAAGGCTTCAGCAAGAGACATAGCTGGGTAACGCCCCAAGTTAAGGGAACGACCAGTTGATCGGACTTTTAGAACGAAGTATTTGGCCAAACTACCGTCGGCCAATTTTCTGATAGAGACGTACAGCCCTGGGACAACTCCACAGGCTGTGTCTTTTGTGAGGGTTTTGAGCTTACGCTCTGTCATTCGCTCAGCGCTTCTCATCTTTGATCCATGGGCAAAGCAAGGGTCTATGCTCCCAATGGATCCGAAAAAAATTACGGCAAAAGCACCCAATGCCGTTTCATTGGGTGCATAGTTGGGAGCATTCGCACTTGAGCTTGTGAGATTCTACGTTAGAACGAGAAAGAACGAAAGAGACTATCCGAGCATGCAAGAAGCCCGAGGATAAAGGCGATTCCGTAGACGGAGATAACAAAAAAGGAGACGTCGTAGAACATCTCCTTCTGCAAAACTGGTCGGGGTGAGAGGATTCGAACCTCCGACTCCTACGTCCCGAACGTAGTACTCTACCAGGCTGAGCTACACCCCGAATTTCCCGACTGTCTGCGCGTTATTTGTTACGCTGAACTGTCAAGGCGAGGAACTGTAGCAGAGATTCTTTGAAATGTCCAGAGGGAAGTGCAGATAATTTTTGTTTTCCCATTTCAACTTCCTGTTGGGCACGCTCCAGGCACTTTGGCAAGGCGCCGCTTTGCATGACAATCCGAGAGATTTCCTCGAAGTCGCCGTCTCCGTTGCGAACCGCTTCACGGATTCGTTCACGATTCTCAGGCGTTGTCATTTGCATGGCGTAAAGCAAGGGCAGAGTCACTTTGCCTTCGCGCAGGTCGGCACCTAAATTCTTGCCGATGGTCGCGGCTTCTCCCTTGTAGTCGAGAATGTCGTCGGCAATCTGGAAAGCATTGCCCAGATGCAACGCGTAGGCGGCACACGCTTCTTCCATTTCCGGAGAGGCTTCGGCGATGGCGGCGGCCATGTGAGCGGCTGCTTTGAATAAACAAGCTGTTTTGCGCTCAATCACGCCGAAGTAATCCGCTTCGGTGATGTCGGGGTTGTGCGCGTTGTTCATCTGCAGCACTTCGCCTTCGCTCAGACGGTTGGCGGCGTCGGCGAGCGCTTGCATGACTTTTAGGTTGCCCGCGCGCACCATCATTTGAAAAGAGCGGGTATAGAAAAAGTCGCCCACAAGGACGGCCGTGCCGTTGCCCCAACGAGCATTGGCCGTTTCACGGCCGCGTCGCATTTTGCCCTCGTCGACGACATCGTCGTGCATGAGCGTGGCCGTGTGAAGAATTTCAATGACGGCGCCGAGATAGGCGGCTTTGGCGGGGTCTGCTCCCATGGCGCGGGCCATCAGGATGAGCAGCGCCGGGCGCATGCGTTTGCCGCCGGCGGCGGTGATGTAGTGCCCCACTTCGTCGACGCGGGAAACGGCGCTGGAGACTTCGCGCATGATGATGCGTTCGACCTCAAGCATGTCTTCGGCGATGGGGGCCAGAGCGCGGCGGGCGGCCGCTTTGATGTCTTCGGATTGGGACATTGTTGTCGTGAATCCCTAAAGGAGTGTTCTGAAACGAGAGGGGCCGGAATAAAGCGCGAACCAACGGCTCAGTCATCGGCCGGCATCTCGCGGGGTTCGATCATTTTAGCGAGTCTCAGAGAAGTTTCATCTGCTGAGCGCGGTAGACGGCCTGGCTGCGGGAGTGGGCATCGAGCTTTCGATAGATGTTTTTGGCATGCGTACTCACCGTGGATTTCGACAGAGCCAGAATGTGGCCGATCTGGGAAAAAGAAATGCCTTTGGCAAGCAGCCTCAGGATGTCGAGTTCTCGAGCCGAGAGGGGATGTTCTTCGGGCATACGATGCCGCTGATTTTCCCGACTTTGCAGCGAGCGCAAAACCGTGCGGGCCACAAGCGGACTGACCGGAGAGCCTCCCGCTTGCAAAACACGCAGGCAAGAGCACAGATTGGCCGTCGTGTCGGAAAAAAGAACGTAGCCGTTGGCGCCGCTTGTGATCGTGTGCATCACAATGTTGGCGTCGTCGCACCCCGAGGCGGCAAGCACCAGACAATCCGGGTTGCGTTTGTGCGCGGCGCGGATAATGTCGGCGGGACTGCCGTCGGGCAGCATGCTGTTGGTGACGATGAAGTCGACGGGGCGTTGGGCCAGATACGACAGAGCCTCACGTTTGCCGGCGACGGCACAGACAACATCCAAGGTCTTGTCGCGGGAGAGTTCAAGCACATGCCGCTGGCGCCGATACGACTCGGGCTCCACGATGAGCACGGTTCGTCTCGGCGTAGCGGGGACTGCGTCTAAAGAGCGATCGGTCACGTCAGACAAGGTGTGCCTGAAGTTTTTCGGTGTCGACGGCAAAACTGCGGATGCCGGCGGCCAGTTTTTCGCTTGCGACGGCGCTCATGGTGAGCGCAAGCAGAAAGTCCGGTTCCGAAATTGAGATCGGAGCGGTGGCTTCAAGCCCCTCGGTCGTGAGAGCAGGCTGCACAACCGCGAAGGATGAGTCGAGTTCGGTGAGCAGCTTGGGCGAGATCGTGAGCAGATCGCAGCCGGCCAGCGCAAGAATTTCTCCTTTGTTGCGAAAGGAAGCTCCCATGATTTGCGTTTTGCTTCCGGCCGCCTTGAGGCGCTTATAGATGGCGGTGACGGATTGAACGCCCGGATCTTTGAGGCCGCTGTTGGCCGCCTCGTCCCAACACGCACCCTCGGAGGCTTTGAACCAGTCATAAATACGGCCGACGAAGGGGCTGATCAGCGTGGCATGAGCTTGTGCGGCTGCTTCGGCCTGCGCCGTGCAGAAAATAAGCGTCATGTTGCAATGAATGCCTTCGGCTTCCAGCACGCGGGCCGCTTCGCAGCCCTGCCAGGTTGCCGCGATCTTGATGAGAATGCGTTCGCGGGAAATGCCCATGGCTTCGTAAAGTCCGATGATGCGACGTGCTTTGGCAATCGTTGCGTTGGTGTCAAAACTCAGGCGTGCGTCGACTTCGGTCGAAACGCGTCCGGGAATGTGTTCGAGAATGGCTGCGCCAAACCCAGTGAGTACACGATCAATTCTCTCTTGAGCCGTCTCATTGACACTGCGGGCGGCTTCAAGAATGTGGCCGTACTTGCCGCCCGTAGCCGCCTTCAGAATCAAGGACGGATTGGTGGTGGCTTCGGTGGGTTTGAGTTGCGCGATGGCATCAATGTCGCCCGTATCGGCAACCACGACCGTCATGGATTTCAATTGTTCGAGTTCACTTGCTTGCTGCATCGTTGTGCTCTTTTTTTGAAAAAAGTCGGAATTCGGTTGAGCGCGGAGACGAAAACGCCACCGACTGATAAGACGCAAAACCGGCGAGCCGACGCGTCTGAGCCGATGATTTTGCAGGAGGATTTCGTCCGATACGGCCCAGCCTCCAAGGTATAATGGATCAATTTTAGCCTGAGCTCGGAGAGCTCTGATTCTCAGGCAAAATGTTTTGTCGAGGGAAATCCACGATCTGCTCGCAAGAGCCTGTGAATTTTCCGAACAAAGCTCAAACCAATCGAGTCAGTTCAAGAACAAAGATAGGGAGGAACCTTGAGTCTGATTATCACAGATACGCGTCCGCAAGCAGCCCTCGTGCTTGCCGACGGCGAAGTCTTTCTCGGTCGCGGATTCGGTGCGTCGGGAAGCGTGACGGCCGAAGTGGTATTCAATACGGCCATGACAGGCTATCAGGAAATTGTGACCGACCCGAGCTATACGGGACAGATTGTGACACTGACGTACCCGCACATCGGCAATGTCGGCGTCAATGCGCAGGATGAGGAAAGCGGTGCCGTTTGTGCCGCAGGTCTGATCATTCGCAGCGAAAGTCCGGTGGTGAGCAACTTCCGCTCGGAACAGAGCCTTTCGGATTACCTGCGTCAGGCAGGTGTTGTCGGTCTTTGCGATATCGATACCCGTAAGCTCACTCGTATTCTGCGAACCAAGGGCGCGCAAGCCGGCACGATTGTGGTGGCCGCTAACGGCACGCTTACGCCTGAAGAAATCCAAGCGGCCGGCCGAGCTGCAGCGCAGTGGGGCTCCATGGTCGGTCGTGACCTTGCGTCCGAAGTGACCTGCAAGGCACCCTATGAATTCAAGGAAGGCACCTGGACGCTTACCGCCAACGACGGAACGCCCGGATTCAAGAAACTTCAGAACCCGACCTACAAGGTTGTCGCTTACGACTTCGGCGTCAAGCGCAACATTCTGCGTCTGATGGTCGATCGCGGTATTGAGCTCACCGTTGTGCCGGCTCGTACGCCCGTGCAAGATGTGCTTGCCATGAATCCCGACGGCGTCTTCCTTTCAAACGGCCCGGGCGACCCCGAACCCTGCACGTACGCCATTGAAGCGGCCCGCGAGTGCCTGAAGCGCCGCATTCCGCTTTTCGGCATCTGCCTGGGTCATCAGATCATGGGACTGGCAGCCGGCGGCAAAACTCTCAAGATGAAGTTTGGTCATCACGGCGCCAACCATCCGGTGCTCGACAAGCACAGCGGTCGCGTGCACATCACAAGCCAGAACCACGGCTTTGCGGTGGATGCGGACACATTGCCCGAGAACGTCGAAGTCACGCACGTGAGTCTTTTCGACGGTTCGCTGCAGGGGATGCGCTTTATCGACGCTCCTGCCATGAGTTTTCAGGGACACCCGGAAGCTTCGCCCGGTCCGCACGACATCGAGACGCTTTTTGACAAGTTTGTTGAATTGATGAAAAGCGCTCGCGCATAAAGAAGCAGACGCTATAAAGAAACGAAGCAGCAACATGAACGCAGTTGATCACGTCAAGGCCGCTCTGACGGACGCGCAAAACGCGCTTGCCGCCCTGATTGAAAACGAAGCCATGCTTGAGACCATCGCTCAGGCCGCGCATGTCATTGCCCAAAGCCAGCGTCAGGGAGGCGCTGTTTACTCCTGCGGCAACGGCGGCAGCTTGTGCGACGCCATGCACTTTGCCGAAGAAATGACGGGGCGTTACCGTCAAGACCGCAAACCCTATCGGGCGGCGGCCATTTCCGACGTCTCTCACATGGCCTGCGTCGGCAACGACTACGGTTACGAGCACGTGTTCTCGCGCTGGATCGAAGCGATGGGTACCGACAAGGACGTGCTGATTGCCATTACTACCTCGGGGACGAGCAAAAACATTGTGGCGGCAGCCAAGGCCGCCAAAGCCAAGGGCGTGACCGTGGTGGCTCTGACCGGCAAGTCCGGCTCTCCGATCACGGAATTGGCCGACATTGCCGTGGTGACGCCTGCGGGCCGATGGGCCGACCGCGTTCAGGAACTGCACATCAAAGTGATTCATATTCTGATCGAACTCATCGAGCGTGAGCTCGACGCTCAGAACTACAACGAAGGCGCGTAAAACATGCCTAAACGTACAGACATCAAAACCATCATGATTCTCGGGGCCGGTCCGATCATCATCGGGCAGGCCTGCGAGTTCGACTACTCGGGTGCACAGGCTTGCAAGGCTCTCAAGGAAGAGGGCTACCGCGTGGTTCTCGTCAACTCCAACCCGGCCACCATCATGACCGATCCGGTGATGGCCGATGCGACCTATATCGAGCCTCTGAACTGGAAAGTGCTCGAGCGCATCATTGCCAAGGAAAAGCCGGACGCCATTTTGCCGACCATGGGCGGACAGACGGCTTTGAACCTTGCCATGGACTTGAACCGCGAAGGCATCCTTGAAAAATACGGCGTGGAGCTGATCGGTGCCAAGCCCGACGTGATCGACAAGGCTGAAGACCGCCAGCGCTTTAAGGAAGCCATGGAAAAGATCGGTCTGGAGTCGGCTCGTTCCGGCATTGCCTATTCCATGGCCGAAGCTCTGGAAGTGCAGCAGCGCGTTGGGTTCCCTGCCGTGATTCGTCCGTCCTTTACGCTGGGCGGCTCAGGCGGCGGCATTGCCTACAACATGCAGGAATTCGTGGAAATCTGCGAACGAGGTCTGGCGCTTTCGCCCACCCATGAGTTGCTCATTGAAGAGTCTCTCTTGGGCTGGAAAGAGTACGAGATGGAAGTCGTGCGCGACAAGGCCGACAATTGCATCATCATCTGCTCGATCGAAAACCTTGACCCGATGGGTATTCACACGGGCGATTCGATCACGGTGGCGCCGGCTCAGACGCTCACGGATCGCGAGTACCAATTGTTGCGCGACGCTTCCATTGCCGTGTTGCGCGAAATCGGCGTGGATACGGGCGGCTCCAATGTGCAGTTTGCGGTCAATCCGAAAAACGGCCGTCTGATCGTCATCGAAATGAATCCGCGCGTGTCGCGTTCCTCGGCACTGGCTTCGAAGGCAACGGGGTTCCCGATTGCCAAGATCGCCGCCAAGCTTGCCGTGGGCTATACGCTTGACGAGCTCAAAAACGACATTACGGGCGGCGCAACCCCCGCGTCGTTTGAGCCCACCATTGACTACGTAGTCACCAAGGTGCCGCGTTTTGCCTTCGAGAAATTCCCGCAGGCCAACGATCGACTGACGACGCAGATGAAGTCCGTGGGCGAAGTGATGGCCATCGGCTCGACCTTCCAGGAATCCATCCAGAAAGCCCTGCGCGGTTTGGAAACCGGCAAGGACGGCTTTACGCCGATTTCGAACGATCGTGAAGAAATCGTTCATGAAATCAGCGAAGCCGGTCCCGAGCGCATCTTCTATGTGGCAGACGCTTTCCGCATCGGCATGACGCTTGATGAAGTGCATCAGATGACCGACATCGACATGTGGTTCCTTGTGCAGATCAAGGAACTCATTGATATTGAAAAGCGCGTGGCACAGGTCAAGTTGGAAGACATCACCAAGGAAGAAATGCTCTTTCTCAAGAAGAAGGGCTTTTCGGACAAGCGATTGGCGAGCGTTCTCGGCGTAAAGGAAGCCGATGTTCGCCGTCGTCGTCACGCACTGGATGTGCATCCGGTCTACAAGCGCGTCGATACGTGCGCGGCCGAATTCGAAACCCGTACGGCCTACATGTATTCGACCTATCAGGACGAGTGCGAGGCCATGCCGACCGATCGCAAGAAGATCATGGTTTTGGGCGGCGGTCCCAATCGCATCGGGCAGGGCATCGAGTTTGACTACTGCTGCGTACATGCGGCAATGGCACTGCGCGAAGACGGCTACGAAACGATCATGGTCAATTGCAACCCCGAGACCGTTTCGACCGACTACGATACGTCCGATCGTTTGTATTTCGAACCGGTGACGCTCGAAGACGTGCTCGAAATTTGCCGCATCGAAAAGCCAGAAGGCGTGATTGTGCAGTACGGCGGCCAGACGCCCCTGAAGATTTGCCGTGCGCTTGAAGCCGAAGGCGTGAGGATCGTCGGCACGAGTACCGACGCCATTGATTGCGCCGAGGACCGCGAGCGCTTCCAGAAGCTCATCAACGAACTCGGTTTGCGTCAGCCGCCCAACGCCACCTGCCATACGCAGGAAGCGGCTCTGGAAGCGGCCGAACGTATCGGCTATCCGATCGTGGTGCGTCCGAGTTATGTGCTCGGCGGCCGCGCGATGGACATTGTGCACAATGCCAAGGAATTGACGCGCTACATGCACGAAGCCATCGTGGTGAGTGAAGACAGCCCCGTGCTGCTCGATCACTTCCTCGACGATGCCGTGGAAATGGACGTTGACGCCGTGTGCGACGGCAACGAAGTGCGTATCGGCGGCCTGATGCAGCACGTGGAAGCTGCGGGTGTGCATTCGGGTGACTCGGCCTGTTCGCTGCCGCCTTACAGTCTGCGTAAGGATATTCTCGACGAAGTGCGCCGCGAAACGACGCTGATGGCCAAGGCCCTGGGCGTTGTGGGCCTGATGAACGTGCAGTTTGCCATCAAGGGGGCCGTGACGGAAAACCCGCTTGTGTACGTGCTCGAAGTCAATCCGCGTGCTTCGCGCACGGTGCCGTTTGTGTCGAAAGCCACGGGCGAACCGCTCGCGAAGATTGCAGCGCGCTGCATGGTGGGCAAGACCTTTGCCGAACAGGGGGCCAAGGTGGAAGTGACGCCGTCTCGCATCTGCGTGAAGGAAGCGGTGTTCCCGTTTGCCAAGTTCTTGGGCGTGGATCCGGTCTTGGGACCGGAAATGCGTTCCACGGGCGAAGTGATGGGCGTGGGTAAGACCTTCGGCGAAGCGCTCTTTAAGAGCCAGTTGGGTTCCGGATCGATCCTGCCGCCTGCGGGCACCGTCTTTATTTCCGTGCGTGATGAAGACAAGCCGCGCGCCATTGTGGTCGCTTCCGAACTGCTCGACAAGGGATACAGCCTGGTGGCTACGCGCGGCACCGCTGCCGCGCTTGCCAAGGCCGGCATTCCCTGCAAGGTCGTCAACAAGGTCTCCGAAGGCCGTCCGAGCGTGATCGACAAGATCAAGAACCACGAGATTCAGCTGGTGATCACCACGAGCAACGAATCCCGCGGCGAAATCAGCGACGCGCGCGACATCCGTATGGCGGCTTTGGCCAATCGCGTGACTTATTACACGACGATTGCGGGCGGCCGCGCTGCCGTTGAGGGCATCAAGCACTTGACGGACGCTCAGGTTTGCTCGCTGCAGGAAATGTACGCCGAAGCTGCCAAAGCCTAAAGCGGTTTTTCCAAACGTAACAAAGCCTGTCCAGAGTGCCGGACTCTTCACCGAAGAGCCCGGCACAATGTAAAATTGCGCCCTTCTAAGAAGGGCAAAATTCTTTTTTCAAGTCAAAACAAAGATATGCAACAGCGAATTCCGATTACCGCCGCCGGTGCCGAAAAGTTGAAGGCTGAGCTTGACGAACTGAAACGCGTCAAGCGTCCGGCCGTTGTGCAGGCGATTGCCGAAGCGCGCGAAAAGGGTGACCTTTCCGAAAATGCCGAGTACGATGCCGCCAAGGAAATGCAGGGCCACATTGAAGGCCGCATTGCGGAACTTGAAGGCAAGATTCCCGCGTTGCAGATCATTGACCCGAAGACCCTGCAGGCCGGTGACCGCATTGTGTTCGGTGCGACGGTTGAGCTTGAAGACGAAGACGGCAAGATCAACGTCTACCAGATCGTGGGTGATGACGAAGCCGACATCAAGCAAAACCGCATTTCGATCTCAAGCCCCGTGGCCCGCAGTCTTATCGGTAAGTACGAAGGTGATGAGGTGACGTGTCCGGCTCCGAAGGGGCTGATTCACTACGCGATTGTGTCGGTGAAGTACATTTGATCGTCACCGGTAGATTTGCAGTCCAAGCGAGCGCTGAGGAAGAGATTCCGAGGCGCTCGTTTCGTTTGGTGGGTTTTGAATTTGCCTCTATCACTGAAAAAGTTTTCTCGTTTGCCCGCAAATGCTGAAAGCGATTCAACGACAGGAGTCGAATATGCAAGGCGCGAAGTTGGCAGAGGTTCTCCGGCAGCGAATCTGACACGCCTAAGGTTATTCGAATAATCTCAGCAGATAAGGCAAAAGAAACGGTGCGGCAAAGGCCGTGAAAAGACCGGTCAATCCCATGGCCAACCCGGAGAAGGCACCGGTATCGCGATTCATTTGAAAAGCGGTTGCGGTGCCGACGCCGTGGGCAACCAAACCGATGGAAAAGCCGCGAACCGCATCGTCTTTTTCCCGAAGAATTCCCAACAAGCTTCGAGCCATCAAAGAGCCGACAACACCGGTGATCACAACCAGTGCCGCAGTCAGAGCCGGAATGCCGCCGAGGTGTTCGCTTACTGCCATGGCAATCGGAACAGTCACGCTCTTGGGAGCAAGCGAAATCATGGTTTCGGGGGAGGCTCCGAGTGCTCCGGCGATTAGGACAGCCGAAACGATGGCGACGGTACCTCCGGCCACAAGTCCGCAGAAGAGCGCCACCCACATTTTCGCCAGACGCAGACGTTGTTCGTAGAGCGGAACGGCCAAGGCAACCGTTGCGGGGCCCAGCAGGAAATTGATGTGCTGTCCGCCGTTGATATACGTCTTGTAGTCGGTGCCGGTGACTTCAAGCGTTACGACAAGTAAAACGATGGCAACCAGCAACGGCGTACAGATGGTTTTGTAGCCGCTTTTCTTGTAAACCCACATGCCGAACGCGTAGGCCAAAAGCGTAGCGCACAGCCACAGAGCCGGATCGGCAAGTAGGGTGTCGGCCGTCAAACCGAAACGCGAGAGAATCGACTCAAGCACGGCGCTTCTCCTTGGTGTTGGACCCCTTCAGCAGGTGCGCCACCAAACGCGTTACCAAAACGGTCGTAACCATGGCAAGGATGGAGGATCCGATGATAGACGCCGTAATCGGCAACCATTCGGCCTGAAGACGATCAACGTGTTCAATGATGCCGACGCCGGCCGGGACAAACAAAAGCGCGAAGTGAGCAAGCAGTACGTTGACGACGGGCAACGTCTTTTCCAGAAGACCGTTGACCGTCATCAGCGCGAAAAGAAAGAGCACCATGCCCATTACGGGACCGGGAACCGGCAACCCGAAGAGCGTTACAAGTAAAAGCCCTGCCAGCTGAAAAGACAGCAGCAGGGCAATTGTCAGAATCATTTGGTATGAGTCCTGCGAACCGAGAAATTTCGCAATACTAATCCGTTTCTTTCATGTCGCGCAGGTTGCGGCGAAGAATTTTTCCGACGGCGGTCTTCGGCAGTGCTTTGACGAAGACGATCGTGCGCGGGCACTTGTAGCCGGTAAGACGTGCACGGCAGTACTTCACAACGTCGTCGCGGGTGAGCGCGGGATCCTTTTTCACGATCACAGCCTTCACCATTTCGCCGACGCGCGGATTGTTGACGCCGACAACACCGCATTCGAGCACGCCCGGCATTGAGGCAATCACGCTTTCGATTTCATTGGGATAGACGTTAAGGCCGTTCACAATGATCAGATCCTTCTTGCGGTCCGTGATCGTGATTGTGCCGCGTGCGTCCATAAAGCCCACGTCGCCCGTGCGCAACCACCCGTCGACGAGAACGTTGGCCGTTTCTTCCGGTTTTTCCCAGTAACCGGCCATAACCTGCGGACCCTTGACGCAGATTTCGCCCGTGTGCTCAGCGATTTTTTCCGGATCGGAACATACGCCGAGGTCAACGAACTGTTCGCCGCGGATGGACACAAGAGTGGAAGGCAGGGGGTAACCGACGGAGCCGTCCCAGGGAGCGTCGGGCAGGTTGCCGCACACGCCGGGGCTGGTTTCCGTGAGACCATAGGCTTCCAGAATGTGGCAGCCCGTGGCGTTGTACCACTTTTCAGCCACAGTACGCTGCACCTGAGCGCCGCCGCCTACGGTCATCTTGAGACGCGTGAACTTGTGTTGCTTGAATTCCTTGTTGTTGACGAGGGCGTTAAAGAGGGTGTTGACACCCGGAATGATCGAGAAGTCCCACTTCTTGATGAGTTCGACCAGGCCGGGAATGTCGCGCGGATTGGGAACCATCACCTGAGTGGCGGCAAATTTGGAAAAGCACAGCGTCGCGGTGAAGCTGAAGATGTGATAGAGCGGCAAAGCGGTCATGGCCACTTCTTTGCCCATTTCAAACGTTTGGCTGATCCAGGTGCCCGTCTGTTCGACGTTGGCAAGCACGTTGCGGTGCGTGAGCATGGCGCCCTTGGCAACTCCCGTGGTGCCGCCTGTGTACTGCAGCAAGGCAACATCAGTGTTTTTGAGTTCCACCGGAGTAAAGCCTTTCGCGCGGCCGATTGAAAGCGCCTTGCGGAAGTTGATGTGACCGGGGAGACTGAATTCCGGGACCATCTTTTTGACGTAGCGCACAACAAAATCGGCGGCAGTGCGCTTAAGCCAGGGAAGCATGTCGCCTACCTTGGTGGTCACGATGTGCTTGACGGGCGTTTCCGAGAGCGTGTTTTGCAGCGCCTTGGCGAAGTTTTCAATGATGATGATGGCTTTGGCACCGCTGTCGGCAAGCTGATGACCAAGTTCGTGCGAGGTGTAGAGAGGGTTGACGTTGACCGCAATCATGCCCGCGCGCAGAATGCCCAAAAGGCTGATGATGTACTGCTGCAGATTGGGCATCATGATGGCCACGCGATCGCCCGGCTTCATGTCGGGCAACGACTGCAGGTAGCCTGCAAAGTCCTTCGAGAGATCGCAGACTTCTCGGTAAGTAAGCACCTTATCCATGCAGATGAAGGCAGGTTTGTCGCCGTAGGTTTCGGCAACCGTATCGAAGAGCGCTGGGATGGAAGCGAACCGATCGGGATTGATTTCGGCAGGAAAGCCTTCGGGATAGTGCTTGAGCCAGGGAAGAGAGGTCTCGGACATGGATGAGTGATCCTTCTTGTAACGTTGTGTCAGGGCGAGACGCTGCGACACATCGCCTTATTTCAGTCAATCGGGTGGTGACGTCGGTCGTCTGACAAGCGTCACGCAAATACGCTCAACGACGGGGCGAGCGGCGGGCCTGCAGTTTGTCGAGCTGCAGACAGTGGCGCGCGTAGGCTTTGACGTCGTTGTAGTCGGTGTAGTCGATGGCGACGCTCGAATCCGTGGGACCGTTGGTGATCTTCATGATGATGCGGATCATCATGCGCTCGAAGAAGTTCCAATTGGGGTAGTCCACCTTGCCGGCAAAGCACTTCAGGTCGCGGGGTTTCCAGGCGCTGCGTTTGACGAACTTCTGCAGATAACGGTTACCTTCGGGCGTTGCCTTTTCGGGCGAGCGGGCCACGACGGTGACGTTAAAGAAGCTGTTGGGGCGCGACTCGATTTCGTTTTTGTACATCGAGCAGAATTCCCAGACGATCTTGTTGTAGACGCCGTACACAATGGGAGAACCCACGATCACGATGTCGTATCTTGCCCAATCCACACCCTCACGGACAGCCTCCATCATGTCCACCATGTCGCACGCGTGTCCCTCGGCAACAATCGTTTCCATGATGGTGCGTGCGATGCGGGCCGTGTGGCCGGCGTGACTGTAATAAGCGACGAGAACGTGATGAGACATTGCGATTCCAACTGAGTCTGCAGGAAAGGCGAGCCAAATCGACTCAACCTTCTAATTTAATTTGTATCCACGGCAAAAGGGATAAGGCGAAAAATCGGTACAAACCCGATTGTTACGCTCGAATTTTAGCGGTCGCCCGATGAAAATTGGACAAAACAAGCCGGCGGCGGCCTTTTTGACGTATTTTCGCCTACCGATGTTTTCTGAAGCTGAACGGCGTCCAATCGAGCCAAAATTTCCCGACAGGCCACGCCGATCAAAATTCCCTTAAAAAATCTTGGAAAAACAGCGGTTCGCTGACTAAAATGGCGCCTTCACTAAACGGTTGCGTGAAAAATGAATCGACAATCGGGTCGAATGCGCCGCAGCCGCTATTTATCACCAACCCAACCCCAGCACGGCCTGCTGATCTTTTTGTTATTCTGCCGTGCTCTACAGGATTTATGGCAAAAGAAGATCTGATTGAAATGTCGGGCCAGGTGCTCGAAGTTCTCCCCGACGCCCGCTATCGTGTCAAGCTTGAAAACGGTCACGAGCTCATCGCCTACACCAACGGCAAGATGCGCAAGCACCACATTCGCATCCTCGCCGGCGACAAGGTTTCGCTCGAGCTCTCTCCTTATGACCTCACCAAGGGCCGTATTACCTTCCGCCACATCGAAGGTCGTCCCTCTCCGGCTCCGGCTGCCGGCAACCAGTCGCGTCGCCGTTGATTCTTCCTGCCGACGGTTATGCAGCATTTTGTTCTGACGTACCGTTACGTTGACGACTACATGGCTCGGCGCGACGCTTATCGTGCTGAGCATCTCGCGCGCCTGCAAAAGGCTGTCGACGACGGTTTTGTGCTGGCGGTCGGCGTTTTGCCTGAGAGTCTCTCGGCTCTCATTGTCTGCTACGCAAACTCGGCTGACGAAGTGCGCGCGTTTGCCAAAGACGATCCTTATAACCACGCAGGGCTCATTACATCCTTTGAAGTTGAGCCCTGGATGGTGGCCGTCGGATTGCCCGCGATCGTCAAGCCGCAATGACTGCAGACGAAGATCAATCCCTGCAATTGCCGCCTGCGGTTGGCGTCTCTTCAATTCTGCGCCGCATCAAGGGCGGCTTGAATCGTCTGGGATTGATTCGCATCGAAGGCGAAATCCATTCCATCAAACCCTATCCGTCCGGTCACGTCTATCTGGATCTCAAGGACAACGAAGACGATGCGATTTTGCATTGCGTGATCTGGCGCCGCAATGCCTATCGGATGGAGAGACTGCCCAATCAGGGTGATGCGGTGGTTCTCACCGGCACGCTTGATGTCTTTGAGGTGCGAGGTCAATTGCAATTCAACGTCGTTGCCGTGCAGGCTGCCGGCGACGGTGCGCTTTTTGCCAAATTCGAAGCGCTCAAACGCAAGCTTTTGGCCGAAGGTCTCTTTGACGCTTCGCTTAAAAAAGAATTGCCGCGCTATCCGCAGACGGTTGGCGTGGTTACAAGCACCGAAACGGCGGCGCTTCAGGATGTTCTCAAAACCCGGGCCAATCTCGCTCCCTGGGTTCCCTTTGTCATCTATCACGCGGGGGTTCAGGGGGAGTCGTCCGAATCGGAGCTTCTCTGCGCTCTTCAAAAGGTCCGAGAAAAGAACGAAGTTGACGTGCTGTTGCTTGTGCGAGGCGGGGGCTCTCTGGCCGATCTCTGGAGTTTTAATTCCGAACCGCTTGCTAGAGAATTGCGGGCGATGCCGATGCCGGTTGTCACAGGTATCGGACACGAGACCGATTTTACGATCGCCGATATGGCTGCCGACGTGAGAGCCCCGACGCCGACTGCGGCCTGTTCTATGGTGCTGCAGCACTGGGCCGCGGCGCCGCAATGGCTTTCCACGTTGCAGACGCGTCTTGAAACGGCCATGCATTCCGGACTGCGTTTGAGTAAGGCGCAACTCACTCAGGCCTCTCGTTTGCAGTCGGCCATGCAAAACGCCATCTTAAGATGGCAGGCGCGTCTGCCGGCTCAAAAAGAGTGGCGTGAGCGTTATGAGCGCTATCTCGACGCACTCACCGAACGGCTCGATCGCAATGCGATGGCTCTGGCGGCTGAACGACGCGTGACGCTGCAAGCGGCTTCAGGCAAGGTCGCGTTGGCGCAGATGAATCTGCGGCGAGTGCGTCCCTCTTTCGGGCAAGCGCAGGCCGAGACCGTGCATCTTGAACAACGCCTGAAGCAATCCGTTTGTTTGTGTATTGAAGCCATGCGTGCAGAACTCGAGCGATTCACCCTCTCTTTGAACGCTTTGGACATCACCAAAACGTTGGCACGCGGCTTTTCTCTGACGACCGACAGTCAAGGTCGTCCGGTACGCGCTGCCGAACAGCTCACCGAAGGCGAAATGGTATCCATTCTGTTCGAGAAGGGATCGGTGCGCGCACAGGTGACCGAACGCAAGCCCAAATTTTGAAAAAATTTCCTTTAAAAAGAAAGGAATTTACGTTCGGCAAGCGTTGTTGCACGGAATCCCGAAGATTTCGGACTATTATCTGTTAGTGACAAAGGGCGTTTCGTGAGGCAGTAATGGATCGTGTCCGATCCGGCCTCCATCCCCGGAGGGCAATTTTGGAGCTCACGCGCCCTGTATGCAGAGAAATCCGATCGATAACCGATTCTCGAGGAGAAGTCCAATGAGCCAGTTCGTTTTGCCCAAGCTTGATTATGAAATGGACGCCCTTGCCCCGGCCATTAGCAAGGAAACGCTGGAATTCCACTACGGCAAACATCACCAGACTTACATCAACAATCTCAACAGTCTCATCAAAGGCACGATGTACGAAGCCGAGTCCTTGCGTGAAATCATCAAGACGAGTCAGGGCCCGATCTTCAACAATGCTGCTCAGACCTACAACCACGCTTTCTACTGGAAGTGCCTGACCCCCAACGGAGGCGGCCAGCCGACCGGTGCGTTGCTAGAAGCTATCGTCAAGCAGTGGGGTTCTTTCGAGGGCTTCGTGGCGGACTTCTCGGCCAAGGCAGCCAACAACTTCGGTTCCGGGTGGACGTGGCTCGTGAAGCGTCTTGACGGTCAGCTTGAAATCTATTCGACTTCCAACGCCGGCACGCCTCTGACGGAACATTTGAAGCCCTTGATGGTTATCGACGTTTGGGAACACGCCTATTACATCGATTATCGCAACGCTCGCGCCGGATACATCCAGGCCTTCTTTGACAAGCTCGTCAATTGGGACTTCGTGCAACGTCGCTTCAACGGTGAACCGTGCGACTGCGACTGCCGCGGGGAAGAAGGCTGCTGCTGCGGATCCTGCGGTTGCGGCGCCTAAAAACGCATAGACAATTCGGACGCGCATCTCGTGTTTGGTGCGCGTCGCCGTCTCCGGCGATAACGGAACAAAGAGAGGCAGTCCGATTCGGTTCGTTCTGCTTCTTTTGTTGTCAAAACGAACGATCAAAGCACCAGTGAGAGTGCTTATCGGGCGGCGGTATCGGCGCTTGTGTGTTTGCAGTAGCGATTGTCCGCAAGTGCCGGGATCAGGGTGCCTGCCTTGACGTTGTTGCGGGCAAACCAGCCGGCGTTCATTTCGATGACGCGGGAGGCGGCAACACGGGAATGGTGCAGTTCAAGGGAGCCTTTTTGCATCGAGACGATCTGTGTGATGCGACCGCACGCATCGATAAAGGCCGCATCCAGATCAATCAGGGTGTTTTTCATCCACATGGCGGTGGGACGCGGTGCGGCAAAAACAAAGAGCATGCCGTGATCGGCCGGAAGATAGGGGCGGTTCATCAGACCGGTGCGGTGCTCAACTGAGGTGCGCGCGACTTCAAGTTCGACAATCTTGTCGCCGATCTTAACGGCAATGGTTTCATCAAATGTCTGCGCTGCAAGCGCACAACTGATGAACGAGAATGTCAGACCGAGAAAAAAACGCGACATGATGAACAACGAAGGAAAGGAAAAATACCCTAGGTAATATATCGTATATTTGCGCTCTTGCGAAGTGGTGTTGTTGCCGATTGTGTGCCCGACAAAGCACACGATGCAAAAAGACAAGTCCGCCATGCGCGTGAAAGCCGCAAGATGGCGTAATGTTGAACCTTGAAAAAGAGAATTTGCGTCGCTGCAAACGCCTAAAACCGCCAACGGACGCGAAGACTCTTACGAAATCAAACCAACATATAAAAAGAGGAAAGATATGGCACAGGGAGTGGTCAAGTGGTTTAACGACGTCAAGGGCTTTGGTTTCATTACGCCCGATGAGGGCGGCGAAGAGCTTTTTGCTCATTTTTCCGCCATCGAGATGAAAGGGTTCAAGAGCCTCAAGGAAGGTCAAAAGGTGACCTTTGAAGTTGTCGAAGGCCCCAAGGGCAAGCAGGCCACGCACATTAAGCCGGTCGAAGAGTGAGTCTTGGCAAAGGCGGGCGGATCGCGTGTTCTGCCGGCCGATGCCTGTCAACAAAAGCGTAATAAAAACAAGGCGGTTGCCGGTGTTCGGACATTGGCAATTCTTTGCTTGATCGTGTATTATTGCGCGTCTGATTTTCACCGTGCTTTCAGTTTCCCCGTTTTCCACTGGACTGATGGCGACAAGCGGCAAAAAGAAAATCAACAAGAAATTCCCGGTAAAAGGCACTGAATTCGGTGCACGGCGAAGTTAGAACGCAGTGCGCTTCGGTGGTTTTTGCCTCGTTTTTGTTTATTGACGCGAGCAGGCCGTTTAACAGCTCCAACCTGTGCAAAGTGCAGGCGCCACCCTGTGCGAGGCGGTTCGAAACTCATCTGCTGCGTCCTTTTGTGAATCAGGTGACAACAATGAAGACCTTCTCTGCCAAGCCGCTCGAAGTACAGCGCGACTGGTACGTGGTCGATGGCAGCGACAAGGTGCTTGGCCGCCTTGCTGCCGAAATCGCACTCCGCTTGCGCGGCAAGCACAAGCCCGAATACACGCCGCATGTCGATACGGGCGACTACATCGTCGTGATCAACGCTGACAAGCTCAAGCTGTCTGCTGAAAAGGCCGGTAAGAAGACGTACTACCGTCACACCGGCTACCCGGGCGGTATCTACGAAACCACCTTCAAGGAAATGCAGGCCAAGCACCCCGGCCGTGCTCTCGAAATCGCGGTCAAGGGTATGCTCCCGAAGGGCCGTCTCGGCTACGCCATGATCAAGAAGCTCAAGATCTACGCCGGCGCCGAACACCCGCACACCGCACAGCAGCCCAAGGTTCTTGACATTTAAGGTGGAAAAAAGATGATCGGTAACTACAACTACGGCACCGGCCGTCGCAAGAGCTCTGTGGCTCGCGTCTTCATCAAGCGCGGCACGGGCAAGATCGTGATCAACGGCCGTGATCTCAACGAATTCTTCAAGCGCGAAACCGGCCGCATGATCGTCATGCAGCCCCTGCAGCTCACCGAAAATGTCGAAACGTTCGACATCATGGTGAACGTGACCGGCGGCGGCGAATCCGGCCAGGCCGGTGCTGTGCGCCACGGCATCACCCGCGCTCTGATCGACTACGACGCAGGTCTCAAGCCCGTTCTGTCGGCTGCCGGCCTCGTGACCCGCGACGCCCGCGAAGTCGAACGTAAGAAGGTTGGTCTGCGCAAGGCCCGCCGCGCCAAGCAGTTCAGCAAGCGCTAATCGTTCATTCGCAAGCGTTTTGCCTCGGTATACTTTTGCAAACTTTGGTTTGCGAAGAAAGCCGGGGCAAGAAGCGAAAAAACCGTCTCCCTTTCCCGGGCGGCGGTTTTTTTTATGCTCGTTGCCGGAAGGGTTTCTTTTTGCCAAAGACATCACAACAAAAGAATCTTCGGGGAGTTTTCGACATGCAAGAAAAGAACATCAAGGCCGGTATCGTGGGAGGAACAGGCTACACAGGGGTGGAGCTGTTGCGTTTGCTGAGCCGCCATCCCAACGTCAAGGTTTGCGCCATCACGTCGCGCAAGGATGCGGGAACCAAGGTGACGGACATGTATCCGTCGCTTCGGGGTTTCATGGACGATCTGGTCTTTACGACACCTGAAGAAGCCGAACTCACAGCTTGTGACGTGGTGTTTTTTGCAACGCCGCACGGTGTGGCAATGAGCATGGCACGTGAGTTGACCGCTGCCGGTGTCAAGATCATTGATCTTGCGGCTGACTTCCGCTTGCGTGATACGGACGAATTCAAGACCTGGTACAAGCTTGATCATGCTTGTCCGGACCTGCTGGAAGAATCGGTCTATGGTCAACCCGAGACCATGCGCGAGAAGATGAAGAACGCTCGAATTCTCGGCATGGCGGGCTGCTACCCGACGTCCATCGAATTGGGCTTGTTGCCCCTGATGGAGTACGAAAAGGGGCATCCGGGTACGTTTGATTTGAAGACCATCATTGCCGACAGCAAGTCAGGAATTTCCGGCTCCGGCAAGAAGGCTGACGTGTCGATCATCACCGCCGAAATGTCGGATAACTTCCATGCTTATGGTCTCAAGGGGCATCGTCATACGCCCGAGATCGAGCAGCAGTTGAAGATCCTTGCCGGCACGGACGACCTGAAGCTCACGTTTGTGCCGCATCTGTTGCCGACCATTCGTGGGATTCATTCAACGATCTATATTCGCCTGAAGAACGCGTCGACCGAGATTGACCTTCAAAAACTTTATGAAGATCGCTTTGCCGACGAGTATTTTGTGGATGTGATGCCGGCCGGATCCACGCCCGAAACGCGAAGTGTGCGTGGCTCCAATTTCTTGCGCTTGGCTGTTCATCGACCGGGGAACAGCGATCTGATCATCGTGCTGGCGGTGGAAGACAATCTGGTTAAGGGCGCTGCGGGGCAGTCCGTGCAGGCGATGAACATTCTTTTTGGATTGGATGAAAAGACGGGACTGGATGCACCGGCGCTGGTGCCGTGACACTGTGACTCAAAAAATCTTCAGTACATTGAAGAATTTTGATATAAAAATCTTCAACCCAGTGAAGAATTTTTGCGGTCAACGATGCAGGGGCAGCCTAGATCAATGACGGAAAGGTTTGCCGCAGGCGCATTGCAAAATTGCAAACAACAGCTGACACTGGTAAATCTCTAATGCATTTTTTCGAGGCTCAGCAAGGATTTTCCGTATAATCCGTAGGCTTTGCAGTGCACGCCGGCGGCGTCGCGCGAGAAGATTTTTAACGAGAAAACTTTAAAAGAGGTAAGAAGTGTTTTTCATTTCTGACGCAATGGCTCAGACCGCAGGTGCGGCCGCTGCCGGTGGTACCGGCGGTTTGCTGATGCAGATCATTCCGATCATTCTGATTTTTGTTGTGTTCTGGTTCTTCCTGATCCGTCCGCAGCAAAAGCGCCAGAAGGAACATCAGAAGATGTGCGAAGCGCTCACCAAGGGCGATGAAATCGTAACGATCGGCGGTTTGGCCGGCCGTATCGCCGAAGTGAGCGAACAGTATGTCGTGATCGAAATCAGCCGCGTTGAAGGCAATCCTGTGACGATCACGATGCAGCGCGGCGCCGTGCAGACGGTTTTGCCCCGCGGCACGCTCAAGTCGATCGACAAGTAAAAGCGGCTTTTATGCAGCGGGCGGGCCGTATCCGACAAAAAAGGATATGGCTGACGCCCGCTTTGCCGTTTAGTTAATGCACCGCAATTGGTCAATGACCTGTTGCGGTTGTTGCGCAAAAAACGGAAGTGTTTGCACAATCACCTCGTTTTTTGCCGAAACAAAACTCTCCGCGGGAGAGTTTTGTAGGCTAAGAGGAAAATCCTTTTTGCCGATTTGATTTTCGCAACGAAAGGCAACCGTGACTGACCTTGCCGACAATAGCAAGAAGGGATCACGGACTGGCCCGGAGTTTTTAGTATGAATCGATACGCTCTTTGGAAGTACATCGTCATCGGAGTGGTTCTGCTCATTGCGGCGCTGTACACCTTGCCGAATTTTTACGGTGAATCGCCTGCAGTGCAGGTGAGTTCCGGCAAGTCGACGGTGAAGATCGACGAGACGGTGCTTGCACGTGTGGAAAAGGCGCTTGCAGACGCGCAGTTAAAGCCTAACGGCGTTTTCTTTGAACGGGGTGCTCAGCAGAACACCGTTCGTGTGCGTTTTGATCCGACGGAAGCTGAAAAGCAGCTTCAGGCCCGCGAAGTGCTCGAACGCGCGCTTAACCCCGATCGCACGGATCCTTCCTACATCGTCGCTCCCAACCTGGTTCCCAACACCCCCGAGTGGTTGTTGAAGATCAATGCTCTGCCGATGTATCTCGGTCTTGACCTTCGCGGTGGTGTGCACTTCTTGTTGCAGGTCGATATGCATTCGGCCATTGAAAAGCGCGCCGAATCAACGGCAGCCGATCTGCGTACCCAGTTCCGTGACAAGCGTATTCGCCATGCCGGTATCTCTCGACAGGGCAACACCGTTGTGATTGCCTTTAACGATGAACAGGAACGCGCTCGCGCCAATGACCTTCTTCGTTCCACGCAGCCTGATCTGGTTGTGACGGAAGGTAATCGAGCCGGCAAGTTCATTCTCTCGGCAGAACTTTCGCAGAAGGCTATTCAAAACGTTCAGGAATATGCCTTAAAGCAGAACATCTCCACGCTGCATAACCGTATTAACGAATTGGGTGTGGCTGAACCCGTGATTGCGCAACAGGGTGCTGACCGCATCGTGGTGCAGTTGCCCGGTGTTCAGGATACGGCCAAGGCTAAGGACATTCTGGGCCGTACCGCAACCCTGGAAGTGCGCATGGTCGACGATTCGCCCGAAGCGTTGACGCAGATGGCTCAGGGGAATGTCCCCTTCGGCGATGAAAAATATTTTGACCGTGAAGGCCGCCCGATTCTTGTGAAGCGCCGCGTGGTGCTTACCGGTGAAAACTTGAATGACGCGCAGCCTGGTTTCGATTCTCAGACGCAGGAACCCACCGTTAACCTGACGCTTGACAACAAAGGCGCCCGCATCTTCCGCGATGTGACCCGTGACAATGTCGGCAAGCGCATGGCCATCATTCTCTTTGAAAAGGGTAAGGGCGAAGTGGTGACGGCACCTGTCATTCGTCAGGAAATTGCGGGCGGCCGCGTGCAGATTTCCGGTCGTATGACGACGATTGAAGCGACGGACACCGCATTGCTTCTGCGTGCCGGTTCTTTGGCTGCTCCGATGGAAATCGTCGAAGAACGACTGATCGGCCCGTCCTTGGGTGCCGACAACATTGCTGCCGGTTTCCGTTCGACACTTTACGGCTTCGGTTTCGTTGCGGTCTTCATGATCCTTTACTACCAGGTCTTCGGTATCGTGACGGCCATCAGCCTGATGTGCAATGTGATGTGTCTGGTGGCATTGCTCTCCATGCTGCAGGCGACTTTGACGCTTCCCGGTATTGCCGCTATTGCACTGACGCTGGGTATGGCCGTTGACTCGAACGTGCTGATTAACGAACGTATTCGTGAAGAACTTCGAATAGGGCGAACGCCGCAGCTGGCCATCAGTGAAGGCTATGGCATGGCATTTGCGACGATTGTCGACTCAAACGTCACCAGTTTGATTGCCGGTATTGCCTTGCTGATCTTCGGTTCCGGCCCGGTGCGAGGCTTTGCTGTGGTGCACTGCTTGGGCATTATGACGTCGCTCTTTACCTCCGTGATTGTCTCGCGCAGCATGGTGAACTTCATCTATGGTCGCCAGAAGAAGTTGACGCGAGTGCATATCGGTCAGGTCTGGCGCCCGGACACGGCGCAGACGCAGTCGAAGTAAAGAATTAAGAGAGGAAAATCATGGAGTTTTTCCGAATTCACAAGACGATCCCGTTCATGCACTACTCGCATATTCTGAACGCGATCTCTTTGGTTTCATTCATTGTTGCCGTGTTCTGGATTTTCTACCACGGTCTGGCTCTGTCCATTGAGTTTACGGGTGGCACTCAGGTTGTGGTGCAGTATCCGGAGGCTGTTCAGACGGAACAGATCCGCGAACAGATCCAAAGCAAACTCGGTGTTGAAGCAGCCGTGCAGAACTACGGTACGGCTCGTGACATCATGATTCGTCTTCCGATGAAGGAGGGCGAAACGTCCGGTCAGATGGCCGGGGAACTTCTGAAGGTGCTTCAGGAAACCGCTCCCGGCGTCAAGATGCTCAACAACGAGTTCGTGGGTCCACAGGTTGGTGAGGAACTTGCAACCGACGGTTTGACGGCCCTGTTGCTCGTTGTTGCCGGCATCATCATTTACCTCTCGATGCGATTCGAATGGAAGTTCGCAATTGCCGCCATCATCGCCAACTTGCACGACATCGTGATTGTGGTCGGTATTTTTGCCGTGATGAACTGGGAATTCTCGCTTCCTGTTCTGGCGGCAGTGTTGGCCGTGTTGGGTTACTCTGTTAACGAATCCGTGATTATTTTCGACCGTGTTCGTGAACACTTCCGCAAGATGCGCCGCGCGGAAACGGTTGAGGTAATCAACTCGGCTATTACAGCCACGATTTCGCGTACGGTGATCACGCACGGCTCGACCTTGGCGATGACGCTTGCGATGTTTTTCTTTGGTGGTCCTGCGCTGCACTACTTCGCGCTGGCGCTGACGATCGGTATTCTCCTTGGTGTCTACTCGTCTGTGTTCGTGGCAGCTGCCATTGCCATGTACCTCGGCGTGAAGCGAGAAGACCTCGTGAAGCCCATCAAGAAGGATGAGGTGCAGGAGATGGTGCCTTGAGTCTGAAGATATGGGCTTCTTTTTAATATAAGACAGTCAATATTTCCTTAGGGGAATTGCGTATTTTTCAAGCGAATGACTGATGAATAATTATTGATTTTCGTAAGCTATGCCAACTGCAGTATCTTTATTTACGGGATGTGGAGGATCGGACGCAGGAGTACAAGCTGCGGGGTTTACCGTGGTGATGGCAAATGACGTTCTTGCTTACGCACGAGATGTTTATTTAGCAAATCACCCAGAAACAGATTATTTTTTGGAGGATGTGTCCTTAATTGATTCATTCCCAAGCGCTGACTTGTTAGTTGGATGTTACCCTTGCCAGGGGTTTAGCCAGGGGGGGATTAGAAAAGCAGATAGGAAGATTAATAGATTGTATTTGGAATATGCAAGAGCTTTAAAAATAATAAAGCCAAAAGCTTTTGTTGTGGAAAATGTATCTGGGATGCTTCGGAGGAATTACGAGCATTTGTTGAAAGATCAATTCAAAGTGTTTTCTGAGTGCGGGTATAAGGTCAGGGCCAAAGTTCTCAATGCTGCTGATTTCGGCGTTCCACAAGAAAGAAAAAGAATTTTCATCGTGGGCATTAAAAATGATTTTGGTATTGAATATTCATTTCCTAATTCAACTCATGGAAATGGGTTGAAGCCATATGTCACTATTAGAGATGCAATTGGTGGAATGCCTTTATGGCCTGAAGGAGAATATTATGAGGCGCCTTTCCATTGGTATTACTTATCACGAAATAGAAGAAGAGATTGGGACGAAATATCAAAGACAATTGTAGCGAATCCAAGACATATGCCTTTGCATCCTGTCAGCCCTGCTATGTATAAAGTTGGGCCGGATATGTGGAAATTTACGTCTAATGCACCTGCTAGGCGTTTTAGCTACAGAGAAGCTGCCGTACTTCAGGGGTTCGATGGGCTTATTTTCCCAGAAACGGTTAATTCCTCATTGAATATGAAGTATACAGTTGTTGGAAATGCGGTACCTCCTCCGTTGTTTTCTGCCGTAGTTAAATCTTTACCAGATATATGGTGATACAGATTGTATGTCGCATCTATTTGGCCAAAAGATGCCATATGGGGCGCTAGAATTAGCACGGTGAAACCTTCAGAAGGCATTTAAAAGTACCGCGGATACCCAAATCGTGTGGATCTAGCTCCGTATTCAACGTCACTATCTAATTTGTATCGCTAGAAATTTAAGTACGTCACTGCGGTGACGTACCGCTCCCTCGAGTCATCACATCCAAGTCAAACGTGTCGATCTGGAAGTCGAGTTTTGCGATGAGTTTCTGGACGGATTTCTTGATAGGAGCCAAAGTCCATTTCCCGTTGACTTGACTGGCCATGATCTTTCCGAGAGTCTGTCGCGAGTCTTCAAACGATACGTTTTTGTCTTCTCCGATCCGTGCAATGTCTGCGATGCATTCCATGGCGATCGTGGCGGACAGATGATTCAAGAACAGCCAAGCTTCTTGGCTCGTCCGATCCCTCATGTACGAAGCATCAAAGTCCATCCCGGCGCCGTACGTTCTGAAAAACTGCTCGATCGCCTGACGTTGTATGTAGGTTCGGTAGACTTGATGACTGTTAAGGTCCAGACGATTTGTCCGAATCGACACCGTCCCCATCTCCGGGGTTGACTCAAGAATCTGTTTCAGATCCTGGGGCTGCAATGCACTGAGCTGCTCGTCAGTAAGCTTGCCTTTGCCCTTCTCACGTCTGTTCAACTCCCGCTGTACCTTTCCGTCTTTCACCTCGTTTTTCTGTTCTGCACGTTCTGCAGCATCTGCCAATTCATTGGCATATAGCTGCGCATCATAGTAGACGAAGACATTGAAACCGTCTTCTTCGATTTTGAATGACTGAATGGCTCGCCCGTTGTAGGTGAAAAGATCAGAGAAGCTTTGCGGCGTCAGTGGCAAATAATCGGCCTCGAGCTTGCTGCCTCGTTTGATCGGAATAACGTAAGAAAGTTCTTTTTCGGTCAATGCTTCGAACTGCTCTTCGGCGGCAAAGCCTTTATCGGCGATCACCGTGTACTTCTTGCTGGAGATGCCGCATTCGTTGAGTATGTCGGAAAACGCACTGACGTCAGGGGTGCTGCCGAGAAATTGCTTGTAATACACCGGAGCGCTGGCATCGGAGGAAAGGCTGTAGACATAGAGCAAATTGACTTGCGGCTTGAAGCGCCGCTTCGAGTCGTATCCCAGCTCTGCCAGTTCCATGGTTTTGGAGGAAGTGATCAGTCGATGCCCGTCGAAAAGGATGAAGACATCGTTGCTGTTCACATCCTCTTGCATGAAGCGGCAGATTGCTTCACGTCGTCGTCCCAGAACCTGGAGAAAGGCGGCATTGCTGGGGGCATCGAAAGCGAGGTTGGGAAGAAGGTGCGCCAGAAGACTCGTCTCATAGTGCACTTGCAGGCGACGGAAGCGAGGCTCCTTGATGGCGCGCAAAATTGCCGCCGCGTAGATCGTTTGCCAAATATCCGGAAAGAATTCTTTTAGGCGCTCGCGCATCGAAACCGTCCGATCCCAAAAGAACAAGACAGCCCCGGCTTCAGTCACATCTGAAACCTTTGCCGTCCTCTGATCCGATTCCTTTACGAGTCGACGCTGTGTCGGCACCAGCCCCTGAGGGGTGAGCTTGCCCAGACACTTGCCGGAAACCTTGCGGCTGCGCTTGATTGCTGGATCGTATTTGCTGAAGCGTTCGTACACGTACCAGTTGTTTCCGATTTTCTTGATTTCCGTATTTCGCGGCTTTTGGTAGGACGTAACAAAGTCTGGTTTTTCAGTCATTTTTTCACTTCAAAATAACGAGCCCTATTAGGTATTCTATTGTAAAAGAAAACGAGGCGGAAGTCAACCTCGTTTTCTGTGAAAAATCAAATGGTTAGGCGGAAAAACCTTAAAAATCAATGTGTCGAAACACTAACATTACTGTTCAATGCTGAGATTCGGCTATATCGGTACAATGCACATGAGACGTTGACGCGTAGCACTAACGTAGCGGATCAAGAGGTACGGATTTCAAAAAAATTGTTGCTCAATCTAAATTATTTTCTAAATCAGCGAAAAAGTAAACATAACAAAAATGTTACAAATTAATTGATTATTCAATTTAATTACTATAAGAGTCTCGCTTTATGAATGCAAATACTGTTCAATATATACCCGTAGGAAAGCTTGAACTGGATAGTGAAAATCCCAGGCTTCCATTATCTATTGAAAAGTCTAAGCAAAATATAATTGATTATATTGCAGACAGTACAGCAATCGAAGATCTTATGAGCGCTATAGCCGAAAATGGTTTTTTTTCTGCGGAACCGTTAGTGGCTATAAAAAAGGATGGCGATATTGATGAATATATTGTAGTTGAGGGAAATAGGCGATTAACTGCAGTGATTCTTTTGTTAGATCCGCAAGCATGTACAAAACCTAGTCGGCGCATGCGTGAGTTATCTAGACAAGCTAAAGAGTCTGGATGGGATTTGTCGACTTTGCCAGTATTAGTCTGCCCCTCGAGAGAGTTTGTGTTGCCATTTTTAGGTTTTAGACATATTACAGGAGTTAAGCAGTGGGATTCTCTGGCCAAAGCTAGGTATATTAAACAGTTATTTGATAATACTGATAAGAATAAAGAACCAGACTTGCGATATAAAGAGATTGCGCGAGCCATTGGTAGTAGAAAAGATTTTATTCGGAGAAACCTAGATGCATTAGCTGTATATTATGTTTTAGAAAGGAATGATTTTTTTGCTATTCCCGAACTTGACGAAGAAAGCATAAAATTTTCAGTTTTATCAACGGCATTGGCGGATGAAAAGATTTCTTTGTATACAGGTTTAAGTAAATTCGGGGATGAAAAAGCAATTATTTCAACATATCCGATAATATCTCAATCTGAGATCAACATTAAAAATCTAAAAAATCTTGTTCAGTGGATGTTTAAACAAAATGATTCAGGGGAAACAAGATTAGGAGATTCTAGAAATATTCGACTTCTTTCGAAAATTGTCGGTACACCTATTGCCTGTAAGGCACTTGAAGATGGAGCTACATTACAACAAGCTTATCAATTAACTTCATGTTTAAATGAAGATTTTCATTTACTAGTGTTTGAAATTGCATCCAAAGCGCAAACAGCAGCTGGCATGTTGGCTAATATTGATTATTCAGATGACATTATCAATACGATTCAAGAGGCCAGACGGAATCTGCAACTGATATTTAAGACACTTGTAGCTAGACGCGAGGAATCTGAGGCAATTGAAGATGTCTAATAAGTTTGTTATAGGGGACTTCTCTTTGAGGGATCCTCATATTTGTGCAGATTTAATTGAGTTGCTTGTTTTTATCGATTATAAAGGAAATTCGACGCTTCATCAAAATGATTTCATATCAATAATTTTTTCAAATCAAATATCTATTAATGATATTGATGAAATAGAGAGAGATATCAGTTTGCCGGATTCAATAAGGAATGATAGGGTAGAAAAGAAGGTTGAAGATGTATGGATGCATTTAGAGTTTAGGCAAAAAAGATTTGGTAGCGCATATCCTTTTTTTATCAAGGATGATACTATTTCATTTAAACAGGGGAATATGGATTTAATGACGAATATTTATTTAATTTTATTAATATGTTCCCGCTTGAAGTCATTTATGAAAATTAAAGGTTTTGCACAACATTTTGCTACTATATTTACGGACTTGTCTAAATTCGCAATGCAAGGCATGTTACCACAGCATGCAAAGACTTATATTTTTGACGCAAATTCTGAAGATAGGAAATTTCATTTTGGGACTAAACTGCCAACAGCATTGAGAGAATTAGGTAAAAATCTTCAAGTTTCTCTTATTAATGAATTTGTTTGTGATAAACAATCTAATTCTGGTGATGCCGGGATTGATATTGTTGGTGTAATCGATTTCTCAGATTCAGCCTGCTCTAACTTCGCATTGCTAGGGCAGTGCGCTGCTCGATGTGATAATTGGCCAGCAAAAATTTTTGAAGCAAGTCCAATTAGACTCCGTCCATATTTTAATTTCTACTGGGATTTCCCTTCGGTTTTGTTCATTCCACACTGCTATCGAAACACGGATGGAAATTGGATTAATGAAGCAAAAATAGCTGGAGCATTTGTCATTGATAGGATAAGGATGCTGTATTTACTAAAAAAAACGGATAAAGGATTTATCGAAAATGAAGTTAATAAATTGAGGTATAGTTTAACTGAAATGAGAAGCTCTTTTGAGTTCGATTAGTGGTTGGCTAGTAATTTAAATGGAAAGATTTTTGCTTGCAAGATGAATATATCAAGGAGAAGGTATTTAAAGGATCTAATAGGATGACGGGTTTCGTTTTTAACGAAATGTACTATGTGGTATTAACTCATAAGATAATCTTCCGGCCTGTCATGAGTTCTCAAACTGTCAATGTGGAGGAGAGGCGATATTGCGAAAAGATGTGTGTTCATTTTGTATTTCTGGGAGTTGAATGAGCGAGCCTAAAAAAGTGTGACATTTGAAGCAGGAAATTTCAGTTTAGCATAGGAAAACAAAATGTCTAATAAAAATCTTACAAATAGTCAAGTTTTATTGAAAGAGATTGTAAGACAAGAGTATGATCAAAGCGGTCAATTTGCTTGCTTAGATGAATTCTTTGAGTTTTTTGCTGCTAACCAAATTTTGAAAGATTATGCCTTTAGCAATGAAGATGTAGAAAATGGATTAGTTGGAGGAGCCAACGATGGTGGTTGTGATGCAGCCTATGTGCTGTTAAACGATAAGATCGTGACGCCTGATCAAATAGATTCTTTGGCATGCTCAAAGGGGTCATCGTTGCAGTTGATTGTCATTCAGGCAAAAAATACGAATCGATTTTCAGAAGATGTCATATTGAAATGGAAGACTTTATCCGAGAACTTATTGGAAATATCTAATGATATGCGTAAATTTTCTGGGAGGTATAGTGAAGAGGTTCGAGAGGTGTTTTTGCTGTTTCGAAATGTGGTTACAAAGTTAGTTACTAGGCAGTTAAAGGTTTCCTTTAAGTATTATTATGCGACGCTGGGAATTGAAATACACCCAAATTTGATGTCTCAAGCTGATGAGTTAATGGACGTTGTGCATGATAAATACCCTAGTGCA
>ENA-ORUG01000934-ORUG01000934.1-human-gut-metagenome-genome-assembly--contig:-NODE-934-length-29845-cov-7.668009_pt1 | contig 29845 bp, 30 predicted proteins | sample MGYA00242079_ERZ509207 | MGnify/ENA primary metagenome ERZ509207 (study PRJEB26280, sample SAMEA2338780) | human gut metagenome | biome: human gut; feature: human-associated habitat; material: faeces...
AAGTTTGTGCGTAAGCACAAATCTTGCGTGTGAAAAATCTTATTTTTCACACTATCATTCCTTTTTCGTTTATATTTGCGTGATTCACCATTTTTATTTTAATGTTTTGTAAAATACACGTCAATTACAAATGTATATTTTTAGTGTTTTAACGACGCTCTTCAACTTTTTTTGACAAAAAACGGATAATGCATTTTTTGCACTATCCGTTTTTTTACAGTTATTGTTTCCATCCAGGCTGGTCTGCTCAGTTACAGCGGTGACTATCTGAACCGGATTACTAAAAAATACACCGGCATGACCTTATTCGAATATAGAACCACTTTCTCAATTAGAAAGGCAGAGTTTATCTTATGTGGAATCCATACTCTCTCTCTTCGATCGGTATCTGATTTGCCGTGATACGGTCAATATTTACGTAGGTGCCCTGGTTTACCATCGCAAGCACTTTGTCGATCTGCTCGTCCGTCCCCTGCACCTCCAACAATACGGATCCGTCCGGCTCATTTCTTACCCAGCCAGTCACACCAAGCATGTTTGCGGCGTGTTCCGCCCGGTAACGGAAACCGACGCCCTGAACTGCACCATAGACAAATACCTTTTTTCTGATTATTTTTTCGTTGTCCATCATGTTGACATCCTTTTTAACCGATCAGTTCATACTGCATCAATTCATATTTTAACTTGCTGCCCTCCAGGATCTCCGCCGGAAGCAGGGCGCGTGCCACAAGTTTCAGATCATTCGATTCGATGTCGGTTCTGCGCAGGTTCGCATAATCCCCGTCGATCGAAACCACTTCATAAAACCATGTCTCCATTACTTTAAGTCCTCCTCTGTATAATAAGTGCCTGACATCTCTGCATTGATCTCAGCAATTTCTCTTTTTCCGTTGATATAATCTGCGTAGATATCCCACAGATCCATATCACCACTGTCACCAAGCCCGTCCTCATCCGGGATCCACTGCCTGATCAGCGCAATGCGCTGTTCTTTGGTCGTATTTGCAATGCTGTAATCTTCCATTTCATCTCCATTTCTGCGTGTAATAATTTTATTTTTCACACTGCACAATTCTTTCTTTTTTATACATTTTTCGTATATCTGCAATCCGGGAAACCGGTGCATCCCCAGAACCCGCCAAATCTTCCGTTTCTCTTTTTTAAGGCAAGTCCGCATCGCGGACAGATTTTCTCCTCTGTCTGTTTTGCAGATGTTCCGCCTGATTCTTTCGCCATCAACTCAAACACCTGCTGGTTCATACGGCAGTCCGCCAGTGCGCGGTGCGCCCCTTTGGTAGAGATACCATAATGTTCCGCCAGATCAGAGAGCTTCCTGTGTTTCCATTCCGGGAAACACAGTTTTGCGATCGCAAGTGTATCTATATAGTCGTTTGTCAGTGTCTGCCCAAAATATTTTTCGCAGTCTCTGTACAAAAACTTCATATCAAAACCTGCGATATTATGCCCTGCCAACACATCATCCCCGGCAAATGCAAGAAATTCCGGTAAGACTTTTTCAAAGGAGCGTGCATTTTCCACCATTTTATCTGATATATTATTCACGCTGCTTGCCGCATAAGGAATTGGTCTGCCCGGATTTACAAGCTCACTGAACTCGTCCACGATCTTTCCGTTTCTTACTTTTACCGCTGAGATTTCTATCACTTCATCATACAGACTTGATATCCCCGTGGTTTCAAGATCATAAAGCACATAATCCGGTACGTACTCTCTCCGCTGTTTTCCTTTTCTCTTTCCTAACATGAAAGTCCTCCATTCCGGTGACACGCTTTACGGCTGTCCCATCTTTTAAAATTCATATCTGACCACTGCGCAATTTGCCACACCAAATGCGGCGTATTCCTCGTTGGTCATCTCATAAAAATAGGACTGCACCACACGCGCGATTCCATTGTGCGCCACGAGAATATAAGTTTTATCCGAAGCTGCCACCTCATCTAACAGGTTATAGATTCGCTGTGCCAGATGAAGCATCGACTCTCCGCCTTCGTAACAATTTACAAACTGTTTTTTGGCTTCCCTGAACTCTGCTCCGTCTCTCGGTGTAGACTCATATTTTCCAAAGTTCTGTTCTTTTAAACGTGCTTCTTCCCTTGCCGGAATCCCGGTAATCTCTGCGATATGGAGTGCCGTGTCCTTTGCCCGGATCAATGGGGAATAAAGAATCTCATCGGCTTTAATTCCCTGTTCTAAGATCTTTTTTCCTGTCTCAACCGCCTGTTTATGTCCAAGTTCCGTGAGTGCAATATCCGTTGCACCGCAGATCTTATTTTCCACATTCCAAATTGTCTGTCCATGGCGGACAAAATAAACCTGTCCCATTTTATTCTCCATTCCTGCGTGTGAAAAATCTTATTTTTCACACTGACTCTTTTTTTCTATATCCACGCATAATCACCACCGGTCACTGCAAGTGAAAGCAGCGTATCCATCCGCTCAACCTCTTCTGCTCCTTTTACCACCTGAATCAACTTCGCACTTTCTGCTGCCACCGGCATCTCCTCGTCCGGTCCGACTTCCATATCCGGCTCTTCCCCACAATACGGACATACGAGCTGCGGTCCTGTCTGTAACGCCAAAAACCGGTTTCCACATTCTTTACATTCATAATATCCACACATCTCTGTGCCATCCGGTACATAATACATTGTCTGATCCTCCCTGTCTGCATGTCACTGTTCACTCCCTGTCAGTTAGTCCAGCAACGATCTTATGGCATCAATTTTACCACAAAGCGGTTCCATGTTCCATCCTAAATAAAACCGGGCAAGACACACCTTTCTTTGTGCATCTCGCCCGCTATCATTTTCCCTTATTTTGCCACTTATGCAGATTGTCAGATTACATCTCCTTTGTGACTTTTTGTATTTCTTCCTCTGTAGCTTTCAAAAGTTCTCTCGCCTGTTCAACGGTTCCACCGTTTTCAAGATAATTTTTAATAATTCCAAGACGACCTTCCGATTGTCCTTCTAGTCTACCTTCTCTTATGCCTTGTTTACGTCCTTCTTCACGTCCTTCTTCTAACCCTTCTTCTCTCGCCTCTTCCTTCCAGACCTTTACAGCTTCATCCATATCAAATTCTGTTGCAAACATACCCATTACCTCCGATCCTAAATAAGTTAACTGATCTGTAAGAACTCCTTCCTTGATACATTCACGCACCGCGGTGTCTATCGCTTCTTTTAATTCACTTCCATTTTTACATAAGTGTTTGATTTTATCAACAAAATAACTGTAACCACTTAGTAATTTTGTCTGCTGCAATAATTTAGAGTTCTTTCCGTAGTTAATGTTATATACTCTTACCCTCAGATCAATATTAACTTTCACTCCCTCCGGGAACGCATCCGACAAGTGCATTTCCCAATATTCTTTTTGATTGCGGTCTCCATTGTAAAATACCACAAACTCCGGTGCATCCAGTTCTATCCGGCGTTCCTTGTATACGGCATTTGTTGTCATCATCTGATTGTATGTCCTTCCCAAATACATCAGAAAACGCAGCGGCATATTCTCATTCAGTGTCGACTGATGTTCCGTCAAAACAATTACACGCTTTTTTCTGACACGAAATGCCAGATCGTTTTTCATCTGCCTTGTAAATACATCTTCAATGGTACAGTCTTCTATCTCGCTTTCATCTGTCAGACAATCATCAAATAACGCATTGTACAACTCCAGCATACCCGCTTTTTCTTTGAACAGATACCGGAAAAAAGTATCCTTATACTTTGTATTGGCATACGTTTTGTTTGCAGCGTTACCTGCAGACACCCCATTCATATTTTCACTCATATATTCTTCTCCTGATTGTACGCTAAAATAACCCTATTTACAAATTTAAAATCATGATAATAAATGCCCCAACATACATTTTCCGAAAAATGTAAGTGCAGTTTAACATCATATTTTACACTTGGCAAACAAAAACGTTATTTTGTACAAAAATTTTGCAGTTAAAGTATACAGTGTGCACAAAAAATGCCCCGGAGCGTAACGCCCCAGGACATCTTTACATTGCATATAATAATTACCGTTTTTCCAGAGATTACTGTAATAAAGAGAGTACACCCTGTGTAGACTGGTTCGCCTGTGCAAGCATAGACTGACCTGCCTGTGCAAGAATGTTGTTCTTGGAGTACTCAACCATCTCTTCTGCCATATCTGTATCACGGATACGGGACTCTGCAGTCTGGGTATTCTCTGCTGCTGTATCAAGGTTGCTGATGGTGTGCTCCAGACGGTTCTGGATCGCACCCATTTTACCACGCTGTGCAGATACTTTCTTGATTGCTGCATCAATCGTGGTAGTAGCTTTCTGGGCACCGGACTGTGTACTTAAGTCTACTTTGCTGCCATCTACTCCCAGTGCTTTTGCACTCATATCATCTATAGAGAAGCTCATGGTCTGACCTTCATTTGCACCGATCTGTAAGGTAATGCCGGTTCCATTTGATGATGATTTTGCAGAATATCCAGATTCTCCAAATAAAGCTGTTGCACTTCCAAGACCTGCACCATTGTTTAATGTAATATCTGTAACTGTGGCTCCGTTATTAATTGCATATAATGTATGTTTTTCTGTCGCATTGTCTGGATTTGCTCCACTCAATGTCACATCTAAATCCAGCCCATTGTCTTTTAATATTTTCTCGATATCTTCCTCTGTATATTCTTTTCCGGCTGCAAGATTTAATGTATAATCACCAGCTGTTACTGTACCATCCGTACGTTTCTGGCTGGCTGCCGCGTTTACAGTAACACTTTCCTGTCCATCTTTCGCTGTAAATGCAATACCGATTGTTGTACCATTTAACTCCTTACCATATCTGTTAGCTGATATCTGAATCGTATCCGCACCAACAAATGTACCTGCTGCCATCTTCTTTGCTTCAGCGGTTGCCTTTGCACCTGCTTCGGTAGCAACTCCGGCACTTGCCTTTCCAGTATATGTTCCATTATTTAATGATACGGATACCGTTGGCAGTTTAGATACCTTAGATGTACTGTCTTCCTGTTTTGCATTAGCAATCAGATTGTCGATATCACTCTGTGTATAAACCTTATCCTTTACAAGATTTAAAGTCAGTGTTGTACCTGCTGCATCCCATATAGCATTCTCAGAACCATCTACACCCAGTTCTGTTGTCGCAACCTTAATGCCTGCCACATCTGATGTAACTAATGCTCCACCCATTGTCGTATCAATTGCACCATACTTTGGTCCGGCACTCGTTGTTGAACCTGAGCCCTGGGAACCATCCAGCAGTTTCATCGTGTTGAACTCTGTTGTCTCAGAAATTCTTGTCAGCTCTTCCTGTAACTGGGAAATCTCGTTCTGTACTGCTTCGCGGTCGTCATCTGTCTCTGTACCGTTGGCTGCCTGTACGGATAACTCTCTCATTCTCTGTAAAATAGAGTGGGACTCATTTAATGCTCCCTCAGCGGTCTGGATTAAAGAGATACCATCCTGTGCATTGTCAGATGCTTTATTTAAACCGCGGATCTGGCTTCTCATCTTCTCAGAAATAGAAAGTCCTGCTGCATCATCTGCTGCACGGTTGATCTTGTAACCGGAAGATAACTTCTCTGATGATTTTGCCTGCATTCCTGTTGTAACACCTAAATTTCTGTTCGCATTCATTGCGGACATGTTGTGCTGTACTACCATTGCCATAATATTTACCTCCGTGTGATAAAAAATGTGTTCTGCCGTTGCCCGGCATCCGGGAATCCTTTCCCTTTTTTTCCGTGATATGCGGAAATTTTTCTTAATTCTTAAGACATACGTCTTAAAAAGATTTATAATAAGCCCGACCCCTAGGTTAGCCTGACCTTATTACCTTGCTTCTCCTGATCTGCTGCGGCGCTCCCTCATCAGAATTGCAGCGATCTCTTTCTGTGCCTGTTCCGAAATGCCCTGTTCCTTATAGTAGTGAGTACGGTTGCTTTTTCTTTCTGCAGAACTGCGCGCAATGTTCATCTCTCTCGGTGCATCCACCAGAAGATGAATGTTATTTGCAGAACCGCCGGAAAAAACGACCCTGATGTTTTCACCGATGTCAATATAGTCACCAGGCTTTAACGTTAACTTGAGCATATAATCTGTTTTCCTCCCTGATTATCTGTTTCTCCCTGAATGCAACATTCCATATAAAATGTTGCGTTTACAGGCTTGCGGTATTTTCCGCAGAAAGGAGTCATTATGGGTACAACACAGCCGATCCGTGACAAGGACGAACTAAAAAATTTCATTGCGTATTACGAGGTTGCACATCCGAATATCCGCAACTATACGATGATCATTCTTGGGCTCTACACCGCATTGCGCATCAGTGATGTATTGAATTTAAAATGGAAAGATGTGTATTATTTTGAGAAAGACTGTTTCTTAGATCATCTTCTGATCCATGAACAGAAAACAGGAAAGGTCAATGAGATTGCCTTAAATTCACACGTTATCAAAGCACTGGACTGTTACCGGAAAACAAGAAAACCTGACGCGGAGGATTATATTTTTTCAAAACCCACCACACCTGCGCATCCGCTCTGCCGCTCCCAGGCATATCGTATTGTACGCAGAGCAGCGGACGAAACCTTATGCGTAACGCATGTCAGCTGTCATTCGCTCCGCAAGACGTTTGGCTATCATGCATGGAAACAGGGAATTTCTCCGGTTCTTCTGATGGATCTGTATAATCATTCCTCGTTTTATATCACAAAGCGTTATCTGGGAATTTCTCAGGACGAGCGGGACAGTATTTTTCATACCATTAATTTCTGAACGGATTTAAAAAAAATTAGATTTTGGGGTTAAGTTTCTTTTTGTTCTGCCGAAATAATAATTGCAAATAAAAAACGCAACATTTTATATGAAATGTTGCGTTTTTTATTTATTATGGCATAACTTTAAATTTATTATGAGTTATTGTTTGAATTATCAGACTTTGTTATAATTCTTATAAATAAAGAAGTGGATCAACCAGCCAAAGGAGTCATAGATCATATGAAAGAAAATATTGCAACCATCCCTTTAATCAAAGCATTCAACACCAAAGACGAATGCCCTTTCTGCAATTTAGAGCGCGAAGCCGAGCAGCATGCGGTCTCATTTATTTTAGGTTCCGCCTATATGGAGGATGATATCCGTGAAAAGACAGATGCAACCGGATTCTGCCGCCATCACTTTAAAATGATGTACGATTACGGCAACCGACTTGGAAATGCATTGATCTTAAGCACGCATTTGAAGAAATTGAATCAGGAACTCGCAAAAGAAATGTCCGATTTTGCCCCAGGCAAATCAAGTCTGTTAAAGCGCATGAAGCGCACCGATGCAACCTCCGAACATGAACCGCAGACTGCGCTTGGCGCATGGATCTCCAAAAAGACGACAGACTGCTATGTCTGCGATCATTTCCGAAAAATCTATGGCAGATATCTGGATACATTCTTCGACCTGTATCTGAAAAATGAAGAATTTCGCCAGCTTTTTGAAGAGAGCAAAGGTTTTTGTCTGCCTCATTTCGGAGATCTGATCGAGACTGCGGAAAACAAATTAAACGATGCACAGAAAAAGGAGTTTTACCCGAAGGCATTTGCACTGATGCAGGAAAATATGGAACGCCTGCAAAAAGAAGTCGCATGGTTTGTAGAAAAAAATGACTACCGGAACAAAGATAAAGACTGGGGAAATTCCGCAGACAGTATTCAGCGCGGCATGCAGAAATGTGCCGGCGGCTATCCGGCAGATGAAGTGTTCCGGGCAAAGTTGTAAACTGAGGTCTTTTGGGTTCATGGAACGTAATTTCCAATGAATCAAAAAAGGCATAATGATTCAGGCGAAAAACATTCCTTGTCTTCCCTGAATCATTATGCCTTTTTTCCTGCGGAAATCCGGGTATCAAAAAGTGGCTGACACCCGGGTCTTATAAATAAATTCGCCCATAAAACATATGGCGTGCTCTTTCCCCTTAGAATGGAAGTCCGCCAAGACCACCCATGCCGCCGGTAATTTTTGACATGGAATCCGAAGAGAATTCTTCTAACTGACGAAGTGCCTCATTGGTTGCTGCCATGATCAGATCCTCTAACATCTCGATGTCATCCGGGTCAACTACTTCCTCGGATAATTTTACTTTTGTAATCTCTCTCTTACCGGAAACAGTAACTTCAACAGCTCCACCACCTGCTGCTGCAGTAATCTCTTTTTCTTCTAATTCTTTCTGTGCCTCTTCCATCTGACGCTGCATTTTCTGCGCCTGTTTCATAAGGTTGTTCATGTTGCCCGGCATACCGCCCGGGAAACCGCCTCTTTTTGCCATGTGAATCCTCCTAAAAATCGTCTTCTTCTATTTCAAAATTAATCAACTGGCGCAAATCAGGGTATATTTCCCCGCTTGGCGTGCCAGTGTCATTTAATTTTACCAGAATCTCTACCTCTTTGCCAAGTCTTTCTGCAACTGCTGCCCGAAATTCATCCTGACAGTTGGAACGGTTCTCTTCTATATAAGTGTACGCATTGGCATCCTCAAATGCCAGGATCAGCGTACCGCCCTCTCCTAATGTCGGAACTGCTTTTTTGAGATAGGTTCTTGTGATCCCTGTCAGCTGTGATAAAATGCCGCTCCAGCTGCTCATGATCTGTTTGATATCTTCAGGGATTGCCTTGGGAAGTTCCTTTTTTTTTAACACCGCCGATGCGGCAGAAGAACCTGTTGTCCCCGCAGCCATGTCACCGGATGCCTGCGTTACCACAATACCCTTCTCCAGCTTTTTTTCGAGACTGTCCACGCGGTCGATCAGCGAACCATAATCTTTTTCCATCTCCGGTTTACATAATTTGATCACCGCAATCTCGATCAGTATACGCTTCTGTACGGCATAACGGATCTGATTACTCAGTTCTGAAAAAATACGGATATAGCGCATAAGAATGTCTGTGTCTACCATCTGCGCCTCTTCTTTTAACAGGGCAAGATTCTCCGTTGAAATGTCAAGCACATCCTCCATGTCATCCGAGCTCTGTACAAGCATGAGATTCCTCAGATACCAGGTAAAATCATTGACAAACTGTCCTAATTCCCTGCCCTCAATGACCATCTCATCGATCACACCGATTGCACCGGTCACATTTTTCTCTAAAATCTGACGGAGTAGTCTGCTGAAAATCTCAGTATCAACCGCACCGAGTGTTTCAAGTACTTTGTCGTAAGTAAGATCCTGCCCAAGATAAAACGCAATACACTGGTCTAACAGACTGAGTGCATCCCGCATGGAACCGTCCGCCGCCTTTGCGATATAGCGGATCGCACGTTCCTCCACTGTGACCTGCTCCTTTTCCATCAGTTCCATCAGTCTTGCAGAAATCGTCTCAATGGAAATACGCCTGAAATCGTATCTCTGACAGCGGGATAAGATTGTGATCGGTATCTTGTGTGCCTCCGTTGTTGCCAGAATAAAAATAACATATGATGGCGGCTCCTCGAGTGTCTTTAGCAGTGCATTAAATGCACCTATGGAAAGCATATGAACCTCATCGATAATGTAGACTTTGTATTTGCCTTCCGTCGGACGGTATTCCACCTCCTCACGGATCTGGCGGATGTTATCCACACCGTTATTCGATGCGGCATCGATCTCGATCACATTCATGGAGTTGCCCGCTGCAATCGCCCTGCAGGCCGGGCACTCTCCACACGGGCTGCCGTCTACAGGATGCTCACAGTTGACCGCCTTTGCAAATATCTTTGCGATGGTCGTCTTACCGGTTCCCCTGGTTCCACAAAACAGATACGCATGCCCGATCCTGTCTGCTTTGATCTGGTTTTTTAATGTTGTAACAATGTGTTCCTGTCCTTTGACGTCCTCAAACTCCTGTGGACGGAACTTACGATATAATGCTGTGTATGACATCTTAATCCCCGAAACTGATTCCAATCCGTTTTGCCTCTTTGATCATCTGGCAATCCGGGTCTACTGTTTTTAATCTGCCTGCCACTTCACCTAATGGAACGCGTTTTGTCTTTCCATTGATCATGGCGATCATGTTGCCATAATCCTCGTCCATGACAGCCTGTGCTGCGGCAGAACCAAGTCTGGTACAGAGTACACGGTCGTATGGACACGGACTTCCGCCTCTCTGTGTATGTCCCGGAACCGTCACACGGACTTCCACTCCGGTCTCCTCAAAAATACGATCCGCGATCTCATAGGAAACAGACGGATATTTGCGTTTTGCAACCTTTTCTTTGTACTCTTTTTTGGATAATGCCGCATCCTCTTTTGAGATAGCTCCCTCCGCAACCGCAAGAATTGTAAATCCTTTTCCGGCTTTGGTACGCTTATTAATAGCTGCGATCACTTTTTCAATGTCATAAGGAATCTCCGGCAGTAAAATGATATCTGCACCACCTGCAACTCCTGCATAAAGTGTCAGCCAGCCAACTTTATGTCCCATAACTTCCACGATAAATACGCGGTTATGGGAAGCTGCCGTTGTATGGATACAGTCGATCGCATCCGTTGCGATATTGATCGCACTCTGAAATCCGAATGTAACATCCGTTCCATAGATATCGTTATCGATCGTTTTCGGAAGATGAATTACATTTAATCCTTCCTCGCAAAGCAGATTTGCCGTCTTCTCCGTTCCATTTCCGCCTAAGATGACCAGACAGTCCAGTCTTAACTTATAATAGGTAGATTTCATCGCCTCCACTTTGTCTAATCCGTTCGCATCCGGCACACGCATCTGCTTAAACGGCTGTCTGGAAGATCCAAGGATCGTTCCGCCTTTGGTAAGTATTCCGGAAAAATCTGCAGATGTCAGTAATCTGTAATCTCCATAAATCAGCCCTTTATAACCATTTAAAAAGCCGTAAATCTCCAGCTCATCCACATTTTCACTTAAGCCTTTTACTACGCCGCGCATTGCTGCGTTTAATGCCTGGCAATCACCGCCGCTTGTTAACATACCGATTCTCTTCATCCGCGTTTCCTCCTGCATACCCATATTTACTTTGCCCAGTTTTCACATATTCCGGCCGCCGACAATTGTCTGCGCCTGTTGTGTGTCTTTCGCTCTATTTAAAATATTACCCTTTTCACGGATATTTTGCAATATTTCAGATGAAAATCAAAAAAGTACTGCAACAGGTTCTCCCATTTGAAAAACTCTGCCGCAGCACCAATCGGGGTAACAGGATTTGAACCTGCGACCTCACGGCCCCCAGCCGTGCGCGCTACCAAACTACGCCATACCCCGTAGACAAGGAACATCTTTATCGTAGATGATATAAACTTGTCAGAATCCACTATACCATATGTATATGCTTTTTTAAAGGTAAGAATGCATTTTGTATTTTTTTTATTATTTTTATGTTTTTTTTATTTTCTGGTAGAAAAAAGGTTCAGATTGTGTTAAGATTTAACCTTGCAAAAAAACTATTTATTGACATTTTTTTGCAATCAACAAATAATGATATGGATTTATATATCATAGAATTTGGAGGCTGATTTTATGAAAAAGTTATTTGCTCTTTGTGGAAGCATTGCAACTATGCTGCTTCTCACACCGCTGACGATTCTCGCAGCAGAATCCGGCGAAAGCAGTACTGCAACAGTTCCGATATGGCTTTGTATCCCATTTGCCGGTCTGTTACTCTGTATCGCAGTACTTCCGCTTGTAAAACCGGAATGGTGGGAGAAAAACCAGCCGCTTGCCGTAGCCGTATGGTCCCTGTTATTTATCATTCCGTTTGCAGTGACCTATAGTGCCGGAGATGCGGTCGAAACAGTACTTGAGTGTATTTTAAACGATTACCTGACTTTTATCGTCCTGTTATTTGGTCTGTTCTGTGTTGCCGGTAACATCACTTTAGAAGGCGATCTCGCAGGTTCCCCGCGCGTCAACGTAATCTTCCTTGCGATCGGTACCTTACTTTCCAGCTGTATCGGTACAACCGGTGCCAGTATGTTAATGGTACGTCCAATGATCAAGATGAACTCCTGGCGTCAGCACAAGAGTCACATTATGGTATTTTTTATCTTCCTGATCTCGAATATGGGAGGATGCTTAACCCCGATCGGTGATCCGCCACTTTTAATGGGATTTATGCGTGGTGTTCCGTTCTTCTGGAGCATGCATCTGTTCCCGATCTTAATCTTTAATATGGTAATTTTACTGACTGTATTCTATCTCTTAGACCGTCACAATTACCGCAAAGATATTGCAAACGGCAGAAAACCGGATATCAGCAAAGCCGGTACCACATTAAAGATCGATGGTCTGCACAACATTATTTTCCTTATTATGATCGTTGCTGCTGTTATTTTAAGTGGAACACTTCCAAACCTTGCCGCATTCCAGGATGCAGCCGGAAATGTACGCGGTATCCGTGTATTCCGTGAAGTGACACTTGGTTTTCCTTCTATTATTGAGGTTGCCATCATCCTGCTTGCCGCTTTATTATCTTTTAAAACAACAGACTCTCAGATCCGTACCAGTAACCACTTTACCTGGGGTGCGATCAAAGAAGTTGCCGTTCTTTTCATCGGTATCTTTATTACCATGCAGCCGGCACTGATGCTTCTTAAATCCATGGGACCGGAGCTTGGTCTTTCCAAACCGCTTGAGATGTTCTGGGCAACCGGTGCACTTTCCAGTTTCCTTGATAACACACCGACCTACCTGGTATTCCTGACAACCGCAGGTACGCTTGGTTTCACACAGGGTATTGCAACCACGGTCGGAACCATTCCGGTCAAAATGCTTACCGCGATTTCCTGTGGTGCCGTATTCATGGGTGCAAACACTTATATCGGAAATGCACCAAACTTTATGGTAAAATCCATCTCTGACGAAAACGGTGTGCGTATGCCATCTTTCTTCGGATACTTATTATGGTCAATCGTATCTTTAGTTCCGGTGTTTATCATTGACACTCTGGTATTCTTTTTATAAAGGGGGGATTTCACAATGGAAAATAATATCGAAACATCACGGGCACTTGCTACCCGCATTTATGATCTCGACAGTGAAGTTTACCGTCTGGTAGGTTCTTCCCTTGGACGCACTTTTACCGGCGACAAAGAAACAAGTATTCGTAACCTGACAACCCTGATCTCTACACATCCACAGGGACATCTGCTCCGCAGTGAGATCGCTTTAATCGGTAATATGGCGCGTACGATCCGTAACAAAGAGGATCGCAGCCGTATGATGCACGAGTACAATGAGATTTTACATCAGATCGCAGAACTGCCGGAAAGTTTTGGTTCGGTTGATATCCTTGACCAGAATCTTGCTTCCTTAAATACATCCAACCTGCACCAGAAGTTTTCCAAAGACGATCATCTGATCATCTGCATCGGAAGAACACACGGAAGCGCCGGTACGGATATTGGTTTCGCGCTTGCGGATGCATTAAAGATCAACTACTACGATGTTGAAATTTTCAACCGTGTATTAGAGCGTTTAGAGGCAGAAAAAAATTCCGTCACAGACCGTGACAGCTTTACATCAAAACTTGATCAGGTTGCAAAACATGATACCAGTGCAAAACGTTTCTTAAAAGATTTCAGCCGTTATCACGGCCTGCCGAAGAAAGATGCCGTATTTTTCAACCAGAGCGATCTGATCGTGGAAATGGCAAAAAAAGAAGACTTTATCGTAATGGGCCGCTGTGCGGATGTGATTCTGACAAACAACCGTATCCCGCACATCAGTATCTTCATCACCGCTCCGTTTGAACAGCGTGTGCGCCGTATGATGGAGGTAAACAATCTTCCGCTCAAAGAAGCTGTCCGCCGTTTAAAGAAAATTGATAAAGGACATGAACAGTACTATCATTTTTACACCGGACGTAAATGGGGAGATGCCGTAAACTATGATCTTTGTATCAACAGTGCATGCTACGGTATCGAAGAATCCGTAGAACTGATTGAGCGTATGATCGATATCCACCCGGAGAAGTAGATCACATGCTAAAGAGGCATATTGCAGAAACCAGCTGGGCTGGCTGCAATATGCCTCTTTTTTATGTTTATGTATATTTTTCTTTTATTTTACATATAATTTATAATTGTGCAACAACTATATGGTTTTCCACTATTATGCACTCTTATCCACATTATCCACAGAGTTATCCACATTTTTTCTGATAGTTTGTGTATTGTTTGTATATTGTCTAACATTTTACATTCATCTGTCATTTCATATTTTTGCTGTTCCAGCGTTTTCCTATTCCAGCGTTTTCCTATACCACCCGCTTATTCAGCCACTTTCCCCGCTTATACCGTATTACAAATAAGAGTGAGCGGAACACCCAGTCCACATACATTCCAATCCATACGCCAAGCACGCCCATTTTCAGCGTTCCTGCAAAGAAATAGCTGCTTGCAACACGGAATACCCACATGGAAAACACGCTGACTTCCATGGTATATTTCGCATCCCCCGCTGCACGCAAAACGTTCGGAAGCGCAAAACTGAGCGGCCAGATGAGCATGGCACAGATGGAAAAAGTCTGCAAAAGCTGCACCGTGATTGCAAACGCCTCGCCGGACAATGAAAAACAGCCAACCAGTGGACGGACCAGAATCAATAACGTTATGTCTGTTAAACACATACCTCCATATGCAAGCCCTAACAGTTTTCTGCTGTACCGTTTCGCCTGCTCTTTTTCCCCGGCACCAATGCAGCGTCCGATCACTGTCACCATCGCAAGCCCGATCGCAATCCCCGGAATATTGGCAAACCCGGCAATACTGTTTGCCACGGCATTTGCGGCGATCGCAGCCGTTCCAAACGTTGCCGTCAGGCTTGACACCAGAAGTTTACCGATCTGAAACATTCCATTTTCAATACCGCTTGGAATACCGATCTTTAAGATTTTTCCGATCACATCTTTCTGTGGACGCATACAGCCCGGTGTCGTGATGCAGAGCGGATTATCTTTTTTCGATAATAACACGACCATGACAAGTGCAGACACCATTCTTGCGATCAGTGTCGCAAGCGCTGCTCCCATTACACCGATTCCAGCACCATAAATCAGGATCGCATTGCCGCCAATGTTAATCACATTCATGACAAGGCTGGTGTACATACTGATCTTACTGTTTCCAATACTTCGGAAAAGTGCCGCCCCGGCGTTATACACACCGAGAAACGGATAAGATATCGCCGAGATCAAAAAATAAATCTGAGCCGCATCCATCACATCTGCTTCAATCTGTCCGAAAATTGTACGCAATAAAAAACGATGTAAAAATAATACCAGAATCATTACTGTTCCGGATGATGTGAGCATGATAAACATCAGCTGTCCCGCAGAAAGTTTTGCTTTCTCCGGCATCTTTTTACCGAGATACTGGCTGCACACAACGGCCCCGCCTGTCGCAAGTGCCGACAGTATCTGAATCAATAACACACTGATGCTGTCTACGAGTGATACACCGGAAACGGAAGCCTCTCCACAGGAAGACACCATCAGGGTATCAAACAGACCGATGCTTAAAGCCAGCATCTGCTCTATGATCAGCGGTATGATCAGTTTTTTCAAATCCTCTCTTGTAAAAATCGGTTGTTCCATATTAATCCTCATTTCTGCACAGTCTTTTTGTATCACAAATTTGAGCATAAGTACATTCCTGCACAGTCTTTCTGTATAACAAATTTGAACATAAGCACATTCCTACATGTAGAAAATTCAATTTTTCACATGTGTTTCCACACAAAACGTGGCATAGCTTTACGCCATGCCACGTTTTTATTCTGTCATATTTGTTTTGTATTTAAAACGTACTGTCATGCACGGAAAATTCTACCCGTACCAACAGTTCCAATCATCCGTCTTATGCAAGTGCTGCAGTGATGATAGCCATAGAATAAACTTCTGCTGCATTACATCCACGGGACAGATCGTTGATCGGAGCATTTAATCCAAGTAAGATCGGACCATAAGCCTCGAAATTACCAAGACGCTGTGCGATCTTGTAACCGATGTTTCCGGCACTGATCTCCGGGAAGATAAATGTGTTTGCATGACCTGCAACCGGATTGCCCGGGCATTTGGTACGTGCTACACGAGGAGAAACTGCTGCATCGAACTGAAGTTCTCCCTCGATTGGAAGATCCGGATATTTTGCTTTGGCTTTGGCTGCAGCATTACGCATCTTATCTACATCCTCACCTTTACCGGAACCAAGTGTAGAGTAGCTTAAGAATGCAACCTTCGGATCAACACCGAAAATCTTTGCACACTGTGCTGTCTCACCTGCGATCTCAACTAACTCATCCTCTGTCGGATGGATGTTGATTGCACAGTCACCCATTGCAAGAACTTCGTTCTCACCGGTAGCTGCAGGACGTACCATGATAAAGCAGGAAGATACGATTGTGTTGCCCGGTTTTGTCTTGATCAGCTGTAATGCCGGACGTACGGTATCTGCTGTTGAATAGGTTGCTCCACCGAGAAGTGCATCAGCAACGCCCATTTTTACAAGCATGGTTCCGAAGTAGTTTGCCTGGGAAAGAATACCTCTTGCCTGCTCCGGTGTCACACCTTTGCTCTTACGAAGTTCACAGAATAAATCTACCATCTCATCCATTCTGTCATAATTAGTCGGATCAATGATCTCTGCTCCACGGATATTAAAACCGCACTCTTCCGCTTCAGCAGCAATTTTATCCGGATTACCGATTAAGATCGGATGAAGGAATGTTCCTGCTAACAGGCGGGAAGCTGCCTCTAAAATACGAGGATCATCGCCCTCTGTAAACACGATTTTCTTAGGATCTTTTTTTAAGATGTCGATCAGTTGTCCAAATCCAAACATGATTAATTCCTCACTTTTTATAAATTGTAATTGGCGCTCTCTACCAGCGCATATCATGTTTTCATTATATAGCAGTTTTTTCGAAATTCAATATTTGTATTCAAATAAATGCAGTTTTATTTGACATATTCTCTCAACTTTGATATACTGTCAGTATCTTTGTGAAAAAATTAACGTAAATTGTATTTTTCTTTATACAAAAAGTACCGTATATCACCTGCCAAATTTTGGGATTCTGGTCTTGATATACGGTACTTTTTATTTCGGACAGCAGATTGCCCCCTGCTGCCATTTATTTTTCACTGTTTTCAGATTCCTTATCCGGCTTATTCCCCGCATTGCGGATCGCACCTAACAGTCCGGGTACATGCTGTTCTTTATCCGGCTTGGTTGCAAGCATAAATCTGCGGAAAAAGAATAAAATTCCAATACTGACTACGGATAACAGGTCTTCTAATGCTGAGGTTTTCTGTACGATCATATGACGGGCGATCAGAAAGATCAATACTTCCATGATATTCTGTGAGCTTGGTTTACAGAGCATCTTGATAAACTCTACCCCGATCACAACATCAAAAACAGCATCGAGAAAAATCAGGAATGCTTCCGTATCCATCCGGTTCTGCCAGTATACCAAAAGTTCCGGGAAGAGATTTACCGTCGCTATGACCACACCGATCACGGCAACTAACGCTATGATGAGTTCTAAACCTTCACTTACCTGATACAGTCTTTTTCTGAGTTTGTCCACTGCCGTTCCTTTCATCTATCACATATCACAAATTAAAAACCGAGCGCCTCCCATCGAGTCCAGACCACAGACGTTACCTCCACAGTTAACTCGGCCCAGGCACCCTTACGGCACACAAGAGCTTCTGCTTAGGGCTGCTCCATTCCTGACCTGACCCGGTTCACAGATTCCTGTTGCGTAAGACCCAAACTTCAACGCCACTTATGAAGGGCAGCTCCACAGTCTGACAACCCTCCGTTCGGCATCACCCCAGCTATAGCGGATTGCTGGTTCAGGGTACCGCTGCCACCCCGGCTGCTCGGAGATTTAAGTATAGCCTATTTCGCCCTGTATTGTCAAGACGATAACGACTAAGACTTCTTTTTCTGGCGAAGTTCTCTAAAAAAAGCAGAAAGCATTGCCGAACATTCTTCCCCCAGCACACCCTTTTCGATTTCGACCTGATGGTTAAACTGCTGCATCTGAAGCAGATTTAACACCGATCCGGCACATCCGGCTTTGGGATTCATGCTTCCGATCACCACTTTTTTCATCCGGCTCTGAACAATTGCGCCTGCACACATCTGGCATGGCTCTAACGTCACATACATCGTGCAGTCCTCTAACCGCCAGTCTCCTGTTTTCTTACTCGCTTTGCGGATTGCGGTCAGTTCCGCATGTGCCAACGTATTGCCTTCTGTATTTCTTCTATTATATCCGCGCGCAATGATCTTATCATTCTGCACGATCACGCAGCCGATCGGCACCTCATCTAAGGCATATGCCTTTTTTGCCTGCCGTATCGCTGCTTTCATGTATTTCTCATCCTGATTCATGGACAGTTTCCCCAAAATGTTATACTATATAATATGCAGTATTGTACCGCATTTTTTCATTTTTGTCGAGAAGGAGGCATCTTGCCTGATGCAGTGGAAAAACGCTTCTTTAAAATATGAATCTCAGACAGACCGGCTGATCTTAAAAGTCTTAACACCGAATTATGCAAATGCGGTCTTAAATTTTCAGAACCGCAATCGTGAAAGTTTTGAAGCCTACGAACCGACAAGACCTGCCAACTTTTATACCGCATCCTACCAGCAGGCAGTTTTAAAGTGTGAATGGGATCTCGCATTAAAACAACAGTGTATCCGTTTCTATGTTTTCCGGAAGGATGATCCGCAAATGATCATCGGAACCGTATGCCTGCACGACATCCGCTTTGCAGCATATTCCTGCACAGAGATCGGCTATAAATTTGACGCAGCATTCCGGCGCATGGGCTATGCCTCAGAAGCGATTAAAAAAGTCATGTCACTTGCCTTTTACGACCTTCATCTTCATCGTGTATTCGCACGTGTTATGCCGGAAAACAAGCCCTCCATCTACCTTTTGGAATCGCTCGGTTTTCAGTATGAAGGTGTAGAACGCGGCTGTTTTTTTATCCAGAACCGATGGGCAGATCATCTGCGCTACGCGTATCTCAACCCTTCCACCGACAATTAACAGCTGCATTTTTTATGCACAGCCCCTGTCAAAAACGTCTCCATTTTGTCAGACAGTTATTCCTCAAAAAAACGATACCAGCAGCCAAACCGGTTTTCAACCTGCTCCGGCATAAATTCCGGGAATCCAAAGATGATCGCCATGACACGCTCCTGATTCTGATAAATGCCAGGCACCCCTAAAAACCATCTGTTTTGTGTATCTTCTTCTATTTTTCCAATCACCAGATACCGGTAATTAAAAAATCCATGTAACAGAAAACTGTTATTTCCGAGATACCAGTATTTTCTCGGCAGCTCCCGTAGATCCTTTAATTCAATTTTAATACAGGTAATATTTTTTTCCGAAAATGGCATGCTTGCCGGATGATTTTTTAAAAACTGCTCCCAGATGTCCGTCCACTGGTACTGTGGAAAGAAATTGCGCGCGGGGAGTTCTGTCGCAGCGAGCTCACTGTCATATTTCTGTGCAGACCGGGTGATCTGGGTTCTGTTTTCCTGCTGCTTTTTCATGCTGTCCTGCACGGACATTTTCCCTGCTGCCGGCTTGTTTTCTGTTTCTGATATAATTTTTTCTGTTTCATGCAAAGTTTCTTTTGCATGCATATCTTCTTTTGTATACACCCCTTCTTCCACCGGCGGTTCCTCTGGCTGGCTTTCTCTCCACTCCCCAAAGTGCTCCATATCCACGGTAAGCGGCTCTCCCTCCGTCCAGCGGCTCATGAAAATACGTCCATCTTCGCTGCACAAAAAAATCCCGTCCATCTCGAAAAAACTGAGTGATGATGTCGGTATATGCATTGTTTTCATTGCTGTGGCAAAATCTCCAGCACCATTGCGGACATCCATTTCTCCGATCAGGCTTCCCTCCATCTGATTACCCTGTTTGCGAAACAGATAAACCCTGCAGTGCGTCTGCGCAGCATAGACACTACGCAGATGGATTTCAAGCCTGCACTCTTCTCCCCGCAGCTCGATCCTGGCAAATCCCGTATTGCCTGCCTTTTTTGCATTTTCATACCCATATATATATGCAATAAACCGTTTCATTCCTGCCATAGGCAATCTCTCATCTCTGTTTTTGTTTTCTTCTATTTGTATTCCGTTTTTTTATAAATTAGAACATAAACGATAACATCCATTGCCTGACGGTCTAAATATAACTACTTACTCTGTCCTTTCATTTTCATTGGTATCCCGCTTTTATTTCTCTCTTCTTCTGATACATTTTGTCATCTGCACGGGATCTGGTATCCTCGATATCCCGGTCTGTTTCCGGGTCAAACTCCGCATAGCCATAGGCAATCTGTATCTGTGGTATTGCGTTTTTCGAATTAAACTCATCCTGTTCCTGCTTCATCTGCCGGAATAACTCTTCCATATCTGAAGGATCATTCCCATAGATCACAACGCAGAATTCATCTCCACCGATCCGGTAACAATTTCCACAATTTCCAAACACATGCAATATGATCCCCGCAGCATTTTGGATATATGCGTCTCCGGCTGCGTGCCCCATCGTATCATTGCACTGTTTTAAATTGTTAAGGTCAAAAACAACAATCTTCGCCTTCTTCGGCTGCCTGTTTACCTTGATCCATTCATCATATGCATTCCGGTTATAGAGCTTCGTCAGCATATCTTTGGTTGCAAGTTCTTCATAGATCTGCAGCTTCTGCCCTGCATCCACCTGCTCTGCCACTTGTCTGCATACTTCGACCGCAAAAATAATGATATAGATAAAAACACCATATATGTCATATATACTTGTCTGAAATGATCCGTAATAAAAGTGCAGCAGATCTGCCGCAAGCGTCCCCAGAAGAATAAACCCACCAACCACAACAACCCACAGATGGCGGTGTACCTTCGTTTTTCTGTACTCAGAAATCAGCATGACTATCGTATAAAGCAGCGTTATCCCCAACAGGACATGTGTGACCGTGTACATCTGCCGGAAGCCTCGGATCCCGGCAAGCTGCAATATAAGCTGTACCGCCAGATTCAGATATGCCAGCGTGCAGATAATATCTGATCCCCACTTGTCCTCAATATCAAAGAATCCCTTGGTAAACCACACAAAGGAAGGCACCATGAGTATCAGGACTACCGCTGATACGAATACGATCTCAACTCTGACCGGAAACAGGATCAGAAGTGCGGCATCTGTCTCGTTCAGTGCCCAAGTTCCGGTCAGAAAGGAAAAAGTGCCAAAATGCAGCAGAGTCTGCTTCATTTTCATTCTGGTCCGTGCGATCAGCCACCACAGTACCATGAAGAAACCCAATAATATCTCTAGCAGACAGATAAATGTTACCGGCATGGATCTGTACAACATTCCGCTATACATCTGGGTATACCCGCCGATTGAAAAATCAATTTGCTTTTGTCTGACCTCCGGATAGACCGCACGGATCATAACCTGGATCTGTTCTGCCCCGGATGGTATCCCGACATAATTCCACATAACTCCGGGTGACACCTTTGGCATTGCCTGCTGCTGTCCGACATGATAGATCAGCGTGTCATCAGCGTACACACTGACTTCCATATGCGCCGTATAAAAACGCAGACAGTCCCCTCCATCCTTTATCTTCTGTGCAGAAAATACAAACCTGCGGTTATCCTCATCTGTCTGGTATTCCCTGTCCGGAATAATGCTGCGGCAATATTTTTCCTGATGTTTGTTGTCAAAAAAACTCAATGATAAAATAACAACATGCAGAAAGACACACACTGCCACTATGATATAATATATCCTGCCCAGAATTGTCTTTACTTTCAAACTGCTTCTCCCTTACACTGCCATTTATTGTCAAAGCTATATTCCATATATACCACAAAACATTAGTTTATCAAAGATTAAAATGAAAAACCAAACCATCTTCATCTTGACATTTTTTCTCTGTGATTATATAATAATTTTAGTAACAATTACTATTATCAAGAAAGGATGGTAATATGCTGAAACGAAGTAAGCAGCGGGAATCCATCAAGAAGTTTCTCATCTCGCGTTATGACCACCCTACCGCAGAGACCGTCTATATGAATATCAAGGAAGAATTTCCGAATATCAGTCTCGGTACGGTATACCGCAATCTGTCATTACTGGCAGATATCGGTGAGATCCAGAAACTGTCCACCGGAATTGGACCTGATCGTTTTGACGGTAATCCAAAGCCGCATTACCATTTTATCTGCAAGGAATGCGGGAGCGTTCTGGATTTAAATGTAACGGGACTGGATCATATCAATGTTCTTGCCGCACAGGACTTTGACGGTGAGATTGAAGGACATGTGACTTATTTTTACGGAAAATGCTCTTCCTGTAAAGCCAAAAGACAGACTTCCTGATCATTTTTCCCCAAAAAACTTCTAAAATAATATAAAATAATGTTGACAAAAAGAAGTTTTTCATTTAAAATCAGTAATAGTTACTGATATCAATTTAAAGCACACAGTAATAGATTTCAAATAAGCGGGGAAATCTATTACAGCGGACAAATAACATTTTTCAAAGAAAAGGAGATTAAAATTATGGCAAAGTATGTATGTACAGTATGTGGTTATGTTTATGAAGGCGATGCAGCTCCGGAGATCTGCCCGGTATGTAAAGCTCCGGCTGAAAAGTTCAAATTGCAGGAAGGTGAGAAAGTATGGGCTGCTGAGCACGTAGTTGGTGTTGCAAAAGGAGTAAGTGAGGATATCGTATCCGATTTAAGAGCAAACTTCGAGGGTGAGTGCTCTGAGGTTGGTATGTATCTTGCAATGGCTCGTGTTGCTTACCGTGAAGGTTATCCGGAAGTTGGTTCCTACTATGAGAAAGCTGCATGGGAAGAGGCAGAACACGCTGCAAAATTCGCAGAACTGCTCGGTGAAGTTGTAACAGACAGCACCAAAAAGAACCTTCAGATGAGAGTTGACGCTGAGAACGGTGCAACAGCAGGAAAAACTGATCTTGCAAAACGTGCAAAAGCTGCAAACCTTGATGCAATCCATGATACCGTTCATGAGATGGCACGCGATGAGGCTAGACACGGAAAAGCATTTGAAGGACTGTTGAACAGATACTTCGGTTAATCTTTAAACCGCATAGACAATAAGCATTTCAGAGGATAGACAGTTGTCAGCTGTCTATCCTTTTCGTTTGAAAATCAATATATATACTTTATGCCGGTTCCCCAAGTATGATCCGTATCAGGTTTTTATCCAGCATGATCGTCCGGTTCCACGGATTCACAATAATTCCCTTTGCCCCTTCTGCGGCAAGTACCGCGCGGAATGCCTGCTCAATTCCTGTTAAAAATGTAGACATTACACTCCCGCTTCCCTTTAATTCTTCCTCAAAACTGGTAAATGCCGCCCACCAGCTATTGCCGTCCGGCGTCTGCACTGCCTGTATCTGCATCTGGTTCCCGCCCGTCGGCGGTTCCACCGCTACGATAAACTGACCGCCCTCTTTCATGCGTCTGCGTATCACTGTCAGGGTATGCGCTAACATCTCTTCGCTTGCCTCCTGCTGCAGTGCCGCGATTGCGGTTTCTATTTTTTCATTTCCCTGTAATCCCTCATCGATTTTATTGTTATCCATAAAAGCTCCATTTCTATATGTAAAAAATTTTATTTTTTATACTATTGCCACTTGATTCAACTGATTATTTTACAACCACTTTTGTTTTATCTGTTTCATAAGCTGCTCTCCCTTTTCCCTACATATTATACCCTCCAATTTTCCTTTTCACAATCTGCTTTTCGCCGCACAGGGACAAAGAGTCACTTGTGAGTTACTGTTCACAGGCAGGCATTTTCTGAACTGAAAATGCCGTATGATACAGTGGTGGCAGCAGATTTTGCCGATTTGGAATGCGAAGCATCGGCAAAATCCGTTACTGGAACGAGGTACGAGTGAACAGTAACAACGGATAAGCGACGGGATGTAAATATTTTATAATGGCTGTTTTCAGGCTTGTTTTAATGTGTTAAAATATAGACTATAAATCCATGCATGATAGTGCAAAAAGCGGGAGGTTCTGTTATGGCAAAAGACGATTCATTAAAGAAACCAAAGAAGATAGAGGTCAATCGTATTATGATTTTTATATCATCGATATTGATACCATTTTTGTGGATTGATCTGTATTTAGTTTTGAAAAATGCATCAAAAATGATGGTTGTTGGTATTATTGCAGCGCTTATTTTAGTGTGGACAGGTTTGCTTGTCACATATATCCATAGGATGAAAAATGAGGAAAAAGCCCATTCGGATGAACAGGTAGAAGAACTGCTGCGTACAGGAAAAGCCAATTATCTGATGCAGAAAAAGTTAGCGGAAAAGATAGATAATATCGGAGAAAAAGATGCAGTTCCAGCGGATGAGATCATTACGGCACAGAAGGCAATTGCAAAGCTGATGCTTGCACGAAACAAAGAAAATACAGATGCTCTTATGCATTCGAATGAGCAGGTGATTGAAAAAACGTTGGAAGTAGAAGAAAAGCTTTCTGAAAACAGTCAGCAGATCATGGACATGCAGAAAAACCAGATGGATGAAAAATTACAGGAATTGATGCAAAGTCAGAAATTAGTTCTTGATAATTTAAATGATGTCAAAGAATCACTGCAGAGTGACATGCAGGATGTTTTGTCAAATATGATTCATGACACATTGGAGAAAGAACTTGCATCTGCCATAGAGCAGATACATACTTATGTGAAAGAGGCGGCAAGTCAGGCTGTTGATTCCGTAAAGGAGAATCTTGCTGCGGAAGTGCCGGTTATGGCAGCTGTTTCCCCGGCAATGGATGAAGAATTACCGGATCCAGGAATGCCGGCAGAAAGTGAAGAATTACCGGATCATGGAATGCCGACAGAAGATGAAGAGTTGCCGGATCATGGAATGCCGACAGAAAGTGAAGAGTTGCCGGATTCAGGAATGCCGACAGAAGATGAAGAGTTGCCGGATTCAGGAATGCCGACAGAAGATGAAGAGCTGCCGGATCTTGGAGTGCCGACAGAAGATGAAGAGTTGCCGGATCTGGGAATGCCGGCAATGGATGAAGATCTGTCTAATATGGAACTGCCAACATTGGGAGAAGAATTATCAGAAACAGAACTCCCGGATTTAACTGACGGCGGAGATCTGGATGAGGAACCGGTAATCGGCGAAATGCCATTAATGGATGAAGAAGAACCGGAAGCAGCCGATACATCCCTGATAGATGAGGAACCGTCAATCGGCGAGATGCCGGTTTTTGATGATTTGAACGATGCTGCATCAGCCGTGGAGGAGGTGCAGGCAGAACCGGTAGAAGAAGTGGAAGCGGAAGAAGTTCCGATTACGGAGGAAGCAACAGTAGAGCCGGATACGGATGCAGTAACTTTGACAGAAGAAATTCCGGTATCTGCGGATGAGTCAGTGATTGAAGAAGTAAAAATTCCGGAAGAGACAACCGTTACGGAAGAAATCCCGGTATCCGCAGATGAATCAGTAATCGAAGAGGTGCCGGCACAGGAAGCAGAGCATTCCATGGCAGATATGAGTAATCCAAATAAGATCATGACACCGGATGAAATTGCAGCGTTGATCGCAAATTTATAGAAATGCATCATAAGTAAAACGCAATTAAAGATGTATTTGAAAGGGCGTGTGAAAAAATGATTCTTACTTTTTCACACGCCCTTTTTGGCATTTGGTCATCAAAGCTCTGCGGTAATGCGCACGATCTCTTTGATTACAGCTACAGCAGTTTTCATTCCCTCCACACTGATGTGTTCGAATGGACCGTGGAAACCGTAACCGCCTGTGCCAAGATTCGGGCACGGAAGTCCCATAAAGCTTAAACGCGCGCCGTCGGTACCGCCGCGTACCGGACGTGAGATTGGTTCAAGACCAACAGAAGAAATAGCTTTCTTTGCGATATCCACAACATAAGTATTTTTCTCAATGATTTCCAACATATTTGCGTAGGAATCGTGGATAGTCAGTGTAACAGTTCCGACACCGTATTTTTGGTTCATGGAATCTGCGATTTCCTGCATTTTTTTCTGACGTGTTTCAAACATCACTTTATCGTGATCACGAATGATGTACGAAAGAGTTGCTGCGGCAACGTCGCCGGACATATCGGTCAGATGATAGAAACCTTCTCTTCCCTCGGTGTGGGCAGGCGTTTCCGTTGGAGGAAGCTGAGACTGGATCTCACATGCAACGAGAGCGGCATTGACCATGATATCTTTCGCCTCACCAGGGTGGACATTCACGCCTTTGACAGCGAAAACTGCGCTTGCGGCATTAAAGTTTTCATAGGCAACCTCGCCCTCATAATCGCCATCTACCGTGTAGGCAAAATCTGCTTTAAAGTAGTCAAGATCAAACAGATCCGCACCACGTCCGACTTCCTCATCCGGTGTAAAACCGATCCAGATATCGCCGTGTGGAATGTCCGAGGAGATGAGCTGTTCAGCAGCAGTCATGATCTCAGCAACGCCTGCCTTATCGTCTGCACCAAGCAGAGTTGTGCCGTCTGTCGTGATCAGGGTTCTGCCCTTTAAAGTTTTCAATTCCGGAAAATCAGATGTTTTTAAAACGTCACCGGTTCCTTTTAAAATAACATCCTCACCGTTGTAATCCGGAATGATCTGGGGTTTGACATTTTCACCGGAAAAATCAGGTGCCGTATCCATATGGGAAATAAAGCCGACCGCTTTTTTGTCTTCGTATCCAGGGGTAGCCGGGATCAGGCCGTAGATGTAACAGTGGTCTGTCAGTGTTACTTTCTGTAAACCAAGATCAAGTAATTCTTTTTCTAATTCTTTTGCCAGGTTAAATTGTCTGTCCGTAGAAGGAATCGTATCGGAATCTTCACTCGAAGTAGTCCAATAGGAAACATATTTTAATAGTCTTTCATCAACACGCATGATAAATGAGTGACCTCCTTTAAATTTGATAGACTAAAAAAGTGCGTTTTTCAGTCCATGAATAAAATACCACAGAATAGAAAATCCGCCAATGAAAAAAATGAAGATTTTCTAAAAAAACGCTTGCAATTTAAAAAAAATTAATATATAATATCATTTGTGTTCACGAGAGATAAACATATGCGCCACTAGCTCAGCTGGCAGAGCACCTGACTCTTAATCAGGGTGTCCAGGGTTCGAACCCCTGGTGGCGCATTACGAAGTACCGATTTTATAGCAGATGGCTATGGGGTTGGTGCTTTTTTTTGTTCAATCTTTACTGTGTGATCTCCAATATAAAATTACCCATAAGAAACAGAGCTGCCATAATTTTGAAAACAAGATCAAAATTACGACGGCTCTGTTTTTTTGTCAATAAATTGTATACAACATGCAATTAGCGGGAGGCAATGAGTTTACAGATCGGATTTCCTTTTGAGGAGAATTTTTCTTCGTACTCTGTCATAATATTTCCTTCATTTAAAACAGAATCATGATGGAGATCTCGGGTGGAGGCATCTAAATGCCATCCGGCTTCCGGGATTTCTTCTAAGGAAAAGGTAAAAAGATCCTGATTATCGGTCTTAAACTCCAGTCTGCCATCCGGTTTTAAAATGGCATCGTAACGCGCAAAAAACTGACGGGAGGTAAGACGGCGTTTTGCATGACGGTCTTTCGGCCAGGGATCTGAAAAGTTCAGATAAATGCGGGAAACTTCATCTTTGGCAAAAACCTCTGTGACATCAGCGGCATCCATGCAGATGAATCTTAAGTTTGGCATAGGAGTTTCTTCCATTTTCTGAAGCGCACGTAAAAGTACACTCGAATAGCGTTCGATACCGAGGTAATTGATGTCCGGGTGCGCCGCAGCCATATCCATGATAAAACGGCCTTTTCCCATTCCAATTTCAATATGGAGAGGCTGGGTGGAAGAAAAAACTGACTGCCAGTTCCCTTTTTTTGACTCTGGTTCCTTGATGCAGTATTCACTGTTTAAAATTGCTTCATCAGCACCTGGGATATTTCTTAATCGCATATAAGTTATAATCCTGCCTTTCGTTGTAAAGTGTACAGAAAATCGTTGCCCGAAAAAATTATTTTCATACAGAAAAGTGTGCAAAAAGCACACAGAGGTATTTTACAATAAAACAATGAAAAAAAGTAGCATTATTTTAAGAAAACCTTAAAAGAAAATTTGCGCATAAAGGTTGCATGTATTTTTTTCAAAGTTTATACTGATACTAGCAAAGATGTACTTATAAATCAGGAGATTACTTATTAAAAAATGAGATATAAAATAGATAGAAATCATAAAATAACCCGCTTCTTATGTTTACTGCTTGGAATGATACTGCTGACCGGAAGTATGTGTATCCCGGTCTATGCGGCAGAATACTGGCCGGAAGGTCCTGAGGTCGTATCCCCGAATGTGATCGTGATGGAGGCTTCTACAGGGACAGTCCTTTATGATCGTGATAGTTTAGAGGCGCATTATCCGGCAAGTATCACAAAGATCATGACAACGCTGATCGCACTGGAAAATTCAGACTTGAATGATATTGTGACTTTTTCAGATGCCGCGATCGATAATACGGAAGGATCCGGTATTGCAAGGGACTATGGCGAACAGATGACGATGGAACAGTGTCTCTATGCGGTTATGCTTGCGTCGGCAAATGAGTGTGCATATGCGGTTGCAGAGCATGTAGGGGGCACCATTGAAAATTTTGTTGCGATGATGAATGAAAAAGCCAAAGAACTTGGCTGTCAGAATACACATTTTGCCAATCCACATGGTCTGCATGATGAAAACCATTATACCTGCTGCTATGATATGGCATTGATCGCAATGGCAGCATATCAGAATGAGACATTTCGGATTATTGTGGGAACCGCACGTTATACGATCCCGCCGACGAACAAACACGCAGAGCAGACAGATCTGCAGAATCATAACGAGATGCTTTATCCATTCCAGACCAACAAGTATGTGTATGATGGCTGTACCGGTGGAAAGACGGGGTATACCAATGCGGCAAACAGTACGCTGGTAACTTATGCAGAACGTGATGGAATGACACTGATCTGCGTAGTCATGAATACGCAGTCACCAAATCAATGGCTTGACAGCAGAAATCTGTTTGATTACTGTTTTGACAATTTCCAGCTTTTTAATATTGCGGAAAACGAGACAAATTATACGTCGGCGGAACAAAAAAATGCAGGTACACTCAATACAAATGAACCGTTTGTGGATATTGACAAAGATGCAGGTATCGTACTTCCAAAGACAGCGGAGTTTTCCGATGCGACGTCAAAAATTGTCTATGACGATGTGACGAATGATACGGTTGGAACAATTGAGTATACTTATGCGGGGCACGAGGTTGGAAAGGCAGATATTGTAAAAACAAACGTGCAGGTACCGGAATATAAATTCAGCAATCAGACAGACGTAAGCGAAGAGGCACAGACGGAAGAAACAGAGCATGTTTCAAAAATACAGATCAGGATGAGTACGATCATAACCGTGGTGGTTGTAGTTCTTGTCTTACTTGTTCTTGGGATTATTATAAAGAAAGTTGCAGATAACTTTTATATCATAAAACATAATTTTGAAGTGCGAAAAGAACATAAAAGATTATTTAAGCGTGAAAAGAAACGCAATAAAAGACGTAGAAGACGCAGATAATAAAAATTTAAAAGAAAATCGTCTGGAACATAAAAGTTGCAGGCGATTTTTTTAATTCATAGGAAATTACGTCCTATGAATTAAAAAGCCCTCCGGGCGGGA
>ENA-ORUG01000950-ORUG01000950.1-human-gut-metagenome-genome-assembly--contig:-NODE-950-length-29457-cov-19.331542_pt1 | contig 29457 bp, 29 predicted proteins | sample MGYA00242079_ERZ509207 | MGnify/ENA primary metagenome ERZ509207 (study PRJEB26280, sample SAMEA2338780) | human gut metagenome | biome: human gut; feature: human-associated habitat; material: faeces...
AAGCAGCAGATTTACAGTCTGTCCCCATTGGCCACTCGGGAACACGCCCATATTCACTTTTTGTGTCCTTCGCCGGACGACTTGTTTATTCTATCATGCAAAAAGGCTTTTGTCAACTGTTTTTTTACCTTTTTCTTCAAATGCGTTTTCCGTGCAGAGAAACGGCAGGATAAGCCCTGCAGCCATGCAGGCACGGCAAAGTCGGAAAAAAAGCCAGCCGGAAGAAATTGATAGGCAAATTGCAAGAAAAACTCGGGACAATATGTGAAAAGTGCAAGACTTTTTGTCTCTGCATTGAAAAACGCAGTAAGGCGTGATATATTAAAAACGCAACAAAGTGCAACAAAATGGATGGCGCTTTTGTCACTCTGTGGCAAATCAGGCGGGATAAGTAGAAAAAGAAAGGCATAGCGACAAACCATGACGATTCAGGAATGTTATAGACAGATGGGCGCAAATTATGAGGACGTGCTCAAGCGGCTTTACAACGAAGGCATGATCTGCAAATTTACGCTGATGTTTTTGAACGACGACAGCTATCCGAAACTGGAGCAGGCATTGAAGGAAGGAAATGTGAAGGAAGCATTCCGTGCGGCACACACGCTCAAGGGCGTGTGCCAGAACCTGGGCTTTACCAACCTGTATCAGCCCACCTACGATTTGACCGAGGTGCTGCGCACAGGCACACTGGAAGGTACCAAGGAGCTGTTTGACAGCGTGACCTGCCAGTACAAAATCACCATCAATGCGATCCGTGCGCTCCAGTAAGCTCCGCATTTGGCTCGATCTCCAAACGGCATCCTTCCTTATAAAAGGCAGGATGTCGTTTTTTATTGCATTCTGCGCAGTTTTATGATATAATGCCGGACGAACTGAACAGAAAAACAGCAGGTGCCTTTTGCCGATGCACTGCACGGCGGAAAGGGTAAAAGGGAAGCGGGTGCAGATCCCGCACGATCTCGTCACTGTGATAAGGGAGTCCGCATCAGGGTGCTTTGCACCAGCCACTGGAGCTTTTGCTCTGGGAAGGAGATGACGGGCGGCGATCTTTCAGTCAGGAAACCTGCCTGCTGTTGGTACGGGGGTGCAAACCCCAGATCACGAGGAATTGGTTGTACCAAAAAGCCCTGAAACAACAGAGGTCTTTTTGTCATGCCATCCGCAGGACAGAAGGGCCTCTTTTTTCATCTCTCTTTCCTGTACCCTTTGTTTGGTTCAAACCGCAATTTATCCAGCAGGAAAGGACAAGAACAATGAGAAAGATCGAAACCAAAAAGCTGGCCGCAGCTGTTACGGCTCTGGCTCTGTGCGCCGGCGTGCTCACCGGCTGCGGCGGGGCTGCTTCCGGCACTGCATCCAGCACCGCTGCGTCTTCCGCTTCCAGCGAAGCGAGCAGCGAGGAGGCTGACGAAATGGCAGCAAAGAACGTGGCAGACCTGATCGATGCCATCTATGTGCAGGAGCGCAATGAGGATACCGATGCCCAGTGCGAAGCCGCCAAGGCTGCATGGGATGCCCTGACCGACACCCAGAAGGAACTGGTGGAAGGTGAGAACGCCGACCCCGACTACTTTGGCCGTGACACCGGTGATGCTTCCAAGGACGATGCCCGCAATCAGGACGACATTGGCGACAACGAGCTGCTGGTGGTCTCCTTCGGCACCTCCTTCAACGACAGCCGCGTGAAGGACATCAAGGGCATCGAGGATGCTCTGCAGGCCGCATACCCGGATTGGTCTGTGCGCCGCGCATTCACCGCACAGATCATCATCAACCATGTGCAGGCTCGTGACGGCGAAAAGATCGACAACATGCAGCAGGCCATGGACCGCGCTGTGGAAAACGGCGTGAAGAATCTGGTCGTCCAGCCCACCCACCTGATGCACGGTGCTGAGTACGACGAGATGATGGAAATGATCGACACCTACCGCGACAAGTTTGAATCTGTCGCTGTGGCTGAGCCCCTGCTGGGCGAGGTCGGTTCCGATGCCACCATCATCAATCAGGATAAGGAAGACGTTGCCAAGGCTGTCACCGCTGCTGCCGTGAAGGAAGCCGGCTACGACAGTCTGGATGCCGCTGCTGTGGACAAGGTCGCCTTTGTTTTTATGGGCCACGGCACCTCGCACACCGCAAAGGTGAGCTACAGCCAGATGCAGACCACTATGCAGACTCTGGGCTACGACAATGTGTTCATTGGCACCGTTGAGGGCAAGCCGGAAGAGACTGCCTGCGAGAACGTCATCGAGGCTGTTAAGGCTGCGGGCTACACCAAGGTCATTCTGCGCCCGTTGATGGTGGTTGCCGGCGATCACGCCAACAACGATATGGCCGGTGAGGATGCCGATTCCTGGCTGAGCCAGTTCAAGGCTTCCGGTGCTTTCGACAGCATCGACTGCCAGATCGCTGGTCTGGGTGGGATCGAGGATGTCCAGAAGCTGTATGTCGCCCACACCAAGGCGGCGATCGATTCTCTGAACGGTTGATCAAACGAACCCTCTCCGTCTCGCGGCCGCTTTGCGGCATCCGGTGGAGAGGGTTCATTTTTTATCTGAACAATGGTATAATAAAAGCTGATTTTTTATAATGTAGAGGTATTTCCTATGAAACGCGTTTTTTCCTGTGTTGTCGCTGCTTCTCTGGCATTGAGTCTGCTGGTGGGCTGCGGCGCTTCTTCCACGGCATCTTCTGCAGCTTCCAGTGCTGCCAGCTCGGAGGCTGCTTCTTCCGTGGCTTCTTCTGCCGCTGAGACCGCCGCTTTGCCGGATGGCGTGTATACCGCCGAGTTTGACACCGACAGCAGCATGTTCCACGCCAACGAAGCCTGCGACGGCAAGGGCACCCTGACCGTGGAGAACGGCCAGATGACCTTCCATGTCAGCCTTGCTTCCACCCATATCGTCAACCTGTATCTGGGCAAGGCTTCCGATGCCGCCGACCACGAGGCCGACTGGCTGCAGCCCACCACAGATACCGTCACCTATTCCGACGGCACCTCGGAGGAGGTGTACGGCTTTGACATTCCGGTCACTGCGGTGGATACGGACTTTGACCTTGCCATTCTGGGCACCAAGGGCAAGTGGTACGACCATGTCGTCAGCGTGCGTGATGCCGTGGAAAAGGCTGCGGAAGCCGAGACCCCGGCAGACGGCACCTACACCTGTGATGTGACGCTGGAGGGCGGCTCCGGCCGTGCCACCGTGGAGAGCCCCGCCGCCCTGACCGTGGCAGACGGCAAAATGACTGCTACCATCGTGTGGAGCAGCCCGAACTATGATTATATGATCGTGGACGGCGAGAAGTATTTGCCCACCAACACCGAGGGCAATTCCACCTTTGAAATTCCGGTATCGGCGCTGGATACCGTACTGGATGTCACCGCCGACACCGTTGCCATGAGCACCCCCCACGAGATCGAGTATACGCTGACCTTTGATTCTGCAAGTCTGAAGGCTAACGATTGAGAATGCCCTCCGCTCACGCTCTGGGCATACTCAGCGGAAAATCAATTTTTTATTTCGCGTTTGTCGCGGCTCCGACGCTTGTCAGGGCAAAGCCCTTCCATCTGCTATCGCAGATCGCTCGCCTGCTTGAAAGACCCGCTGGGGCTTTCATTGCTGCGCAACCGCAGGGCCGCTCCAAACGCCTTTTCACAAGAGGGGTCGGAACGACAAACGTCCGGATATTTGAATGAAAATCACTCGCAACCAATTTCTGAAACTGATCCCCGCTGCGGCGCTGACGCTGACCGGCTGCGGCAGCAAGGCTCAACCTGCCAATACGAAAAGTCTTGTTTTCTCCCATCATTACAAGCTGGACTATGCACAGCAGTTCACAGCGGACTGCTATGAGGGCGGCTATACCATGCTGACCATCGCGGAGTCGGATGCACGGTTCCTTGTTGTGCCGGAAGATGCTGCGGAGGTGGACGGTCTGCCTGCTGATGTGACTGTGCTGCGCCAGCCGGTGGAGAATATTTATCTGGTCTCCACCTCGGTGATGGATCTGCTTTTACATCTGGACGCACTGGACAGCGTGGCCTTTTCCGGCACCAAGGCCGAGGGCTGGTATCTGCCTGAGGTGAAGCAGGCCATGGAAGAGGGAAAAATCGCGTATGCCGGCAAGTACAGCGCCCCGGATTACGAGCAGATCCTGGCAGCGGGCTGCCGCCTTGCCATTGAGAATACTATGATCCTGCACACGCCGGAGGTAAAGGAGCAGCTGGAACACTTTGGCATCCCGGTGCTGGTGGAGCGTTCCAGTTACGAGAGCGACCCGCTGGCCCGCATGGAGTGGATCAAGCTTTACGGCATCCTGCTGGGCAGGGAAGAACAGGCCGAGCAGGTGTTTTCCGCGCAGGAGACAGCCGTTCAGCCCATCCTCTCGCAGAAACCCACGGGAAAAAGCTGCGCTTTCTTCTCGCTGACCACCAACAACCTTGCCACTGTGCGCAAGGGCAGTGACTATGTGGCCCGCATGATCGAAATGGCAGGCGGCAGCTATGTCTTTGCGGACCTGACGGACAATGGTAACAGCCTTGCTACCATGAACCTGCCGCTTGAGGACTTCTATGCAGGTGCAAAGGATGCTGATGTGCTCATCTACAACAGCGCCATCGAGGGCATGATCGCATCGGTGAGCCAGCTGACCGAGCGTTTTCCACTGTTGAACGAGTTCAAAGCGGTGCAGAACGGTCAGGTGTGGTGCACCACCCAGAGCCTGTTCCAGCAGAGCATGGAGCTGGCAGACCTGATCGTGGACATGAACCGGGTGTTTACCAAGGGCACACCTGCCGCCAGTACCCTGAAATTCCTCACCCATGTGGATTAAAGAAGGAAAATTTTACAGAAAGGAAAGCCTATGACCCGTACCAGACGCCTTGCAGCCGCCTATATTGCCCTTGCGGCAGCCGTGGCGGTGCTTTTTGCGCTGAACCTGTTCTGGGGCAGCGTATCCCTTGCACCGGGTGCGGTGCTGACGGCGCTGCTGGGCAAGGGCGGCGATGCGCTTGCGGGGAACATCATCCTGCAGCTGCGCCTGCCCCGCGCGGTCATGGCGGCGCTGCTGGGGGCAGCCCTCAGCGCAGCGGGATACCTTCTGCAGACCTTTTTTGCAAACCCCATTGCCGGGCCCTTTGTCATGGGTGTTTCCAGCGGCGCAAAGCTGGCGGTGGCCCTGACCATGGTGGTGTTTCTGGACCGCGGGATGCTGACCAGCTCGGCCACCATGATCGCGGCTGCCTTTGCGGGGGCCATGGCTGCCATGGCCTTTGTGCTGGCGGTGGCCCGGCGGGTGCAGCGCATGAGCATTCTGGTCATCTGCGGTGTGATGATCGGCTATATCTGCTCCGCCATCACCGATATCGTGGTGGCCTTTGCGCAGGATTCCAACATCGTCAACCTGCACAACTGGTCGCAGGGCAGCTTTTCCGGCGTGACATGGGCCAATGTGCAGGCTGCGGCACTGGTGGTGCTGCCTGCGCTGGCGGCATCCTTTCTGCTTTCCAAGCCCATGGCCGCCTACCAGATGGGCGAAGCATATGCCCGCAGCGTGGGCGTGAATGTCAAGCCTTTCTCGGCAGCGCTGGTGCTGCTATCCAGCCTGCTGGCGGCCTGCGTCACCGCCTTTGCGGGGCCAATCTCCTTTGTAGGCATCGCGGTGCCGCACCTTGTCAAGCAGCTGCTGGGCAGCGCAAAGCCGCTGTATGTGCTGCCGGGGTGCTGCTTGGGCGGTGCGGCTTTCTGCCTGTTCTGCGACCTGCTGGCCCGCAGTCTGTTCGCGCCCACGGAGCTGTCCATCAGCTCGGTCACGGCCGTGTTCGGCGCACCGGTGGTCATCTGGCTGCTGGTGCGGCGCAATTCAGAGCGGGAGGGCGCATGATGAACGAAAAAGCACTTTGCACTGCGCGGGAGCTTGCCATCGGCTACGGCAAGACACCGCTGCTCTCGGATATTTGCCTCGGGGTGCAGCCGGGCCAGATCCTGACCTTGATCGGCCCCAACGGCGCAGGCAAATCCACCTTACTGCGCACACTGGCGGGCCAGCTGGCCCCCATGGGCGGTACAGTGCTGCTGGCGGGGAAGGATCTTACTGCCTATACCGGAACGGAGCGGGCCAAAAAGCTGGCTCTCATGGCTCCCCACAGCCGCCGGATGGAGCTGACCACCTGCTTTGACTTTGTTTCGGCTGGGCGCTATCCCTACACCGGACGGCTGGGCATTTTGTCTGCCGAGGACAGGCAGCAGGTGCACAGAGCTTTGGAGCTGGTGGGCGCGGCACACCTTGCAGACCGGGATTTTAACCGCATCAGCGACGGCCAGCGCCAACGCATCCTGCTGGCCCGGGCACTGTGCCAGCAGCCGGAAGTGATCCTGCTGGACGAGCCGACCTCTTTTCTGGATATCAAGGGCAAGATCGAGCTGCTCACCATTTTAAGGGAGCTGGCCCATACCGGTCAGCTGGCGGTGATCCTGAGCCTGCACGAGCTGGAATTGGCCGAAAAAATAGCGGACACGGTGGTGTGCGTTTCGCCCGGTGGTGTTTCCGGCGTGCTGACCCCGGAACAGGCGTTTCAGCCGGAGAACATCCGCACCCTGTACGGCCTGACCGAACAGCAGTACACGGCTCTGTTCGGCACACCGGAGCCGGAAGCCGAAAAGGCACCCGCCGGAAAGCCGCAGTTTGAGCATTACGTCCGCAGCGGGCAGAAGCTGCTGCGCTGCGGCTATACCACCGGCACCTGTGCCGCGCTGGGGGCTGCAGGGGCGGCGCGTCTGCTGCTGACCGGCCGCGAACCGGAAACGGTGGCTCTGCGCACGCCCAAGGGCATTGTGGTGGAGGTGGCACCCATTTACTGCCGCAGAACGGATGCCGGTGCGGTATGTGCCATCCGCAAGGACGGCGGCGACGATGTGGACGTGACCACGGGCCTGCCGGTGGTCGCGTCAGTGGTGCTGGAACCGGATGCCCCCGGCGTGCGCATCTTTGGCGGCGAGGGGGTGGGCCGGGTGACGAAGCCCGGCCTTGACCAGCCCGTAGGCGAAGCCGCCATCAACCATGTGCCCCGCAGGATGATTGCCGAAGCGCTGGAACGGGAAGCTGAAAATGCTGCCTACACCGGCGGCTTTGCAGTGACCATTTCCATCGAGGGCGGTGCCGAGACGGCAAAGCGCACCTTCAACCCGCACATCGGGGTGGAGGGCGGGCTTTCCATTCTGGGCACCAGCGGCATCGTGGAACCCATGAGCCAGCAGGCCATTCTGGATACCATCCAGCTGGAAATGAATCAGGCCGCACTGCGCGCAAAAAATGCCTCCGGCCCCCGGCGGCTGGTGCTGGCCCCCGGCAACTACGGGCTGGATTATCTGGCCTCCGCTCTGCCGCAGTTCGAGCGGTTCCCGGTGGTCAAAACCTCCAACTTCATCGGGGATACGCTGGATATGGCTGCCACGGCCAAATTTGAGGAAGTGCTTCTGGTAGGCCATGTGGGCAAGCTCTGCAAGCTGGCGGCAGGGGTCATGAACACCCACTCCCACACGGCGGATGGCCGTGCCGAGGTGTTCTGTGCCCATGCGGCGCTGTGCGGTGCCGCGCATGAGGTGTGCGCCGCCCTGATGGATGCCGCCACCACGGATGCCTGCCTTGACATTCTGGACGGCGCACAGCTGCGTGCACCGGTGCTGGAAAGCATCCTTGCCGCCATCCAGATGCATCTGGACCGACGGGCAGGCGGGGCCTTCCGGGTGGGCGCGGTGCTCTTTTCCAACCAGCACGGCCCGCTGGGCGAGACAAAAACGGCAAAGGAGCTGATGCAGGAATGGCAGAACTGAAAGGTACATTTTACGGTGTCAGCGTCGGCCCCGGCGACCCGGAGCTGATGACGCTGCAGGCTGTGCGGCTCATCCGGCAGTGCCCGGTGCTGGCCGCGCCGCAGACTGCTTCCGGCCAGATGCTGGCGCTGGACATCGCCCGCAGTGCGCTGGGAAAAGCGCTGGACGGCAAGACCATCGTCCCGCTGTACTTTGCCATGAGCCGTGACCCGGCCGTGCTGGCGGCTTCGCACGAAAAAGCCGCCGCCGCGGTGCGGCAGTATCTGGATGCCGGGCAGGACGTTGCCATGCTGAACATCGGTGATGTTTCCATCTATGCCACCTTTGGTTACCTGCAGGAGATCTTGCAGGCCGGGGGTTATGCCACCGCCATGGCGGCAGGCGTGCCCAGCTTTTGTGCGGCGGCGGCGCGGCTGAATGTGCCGCTGACCGGCGGCATGGATACGCCGCTTACCATTGCGCCCGGCGGCTGGACAGACCGCGTGCTGGAAATGCCCGGCACCAAGGTATTGATGAAAGCCGGCAGGCAATTGCCTGTCTTATTGGATACCCTGCAGCAGGCAGATAAGCTGAAAAAAAGCGCACTTGTGTGCAACTGCGGTCTGCCGGACGAGCGGGTCTACCCGGATCTTTCCCTTGAGCGGCCGCAGGAACAGGCCGGTTATTTTGCCACTGTTTTGGTAAAGGAGTAACGTTATGGTACATTTTGTTGGTGCAGGCCCCGGCGCACCGGACCTCATCACCCGGCGGGGCGCGGCCCTGCTTCAGAAAGCCGACTGCATCATCTATGCGGGCAGTCTGGTGAACCCGGCCCTGCTGGGCCTTGCAAAGGCAGATTGCGCCATTTATAACAGCGCTGAAATGACGCTGGAGCAGGTGCTGGATGTGATGCGGCAGATGGAAGCTGCGGGTAAGATCACCGTGCGCCTGCACACCGGCGACCCCTGCCTTTACGGTGCCATCCGGGAGCAGATGGATGTGCTGGACGCCGAGGGCATTCCCTACGATGATACCCCCGGTGTGTCCAGCTTCTGCGGTGCAGCGGCGGCGCTGAATGCAGAGTACACGCTGCCCACCGTGAGCCAGACCGTCATCATCACCCGCATGGAGGGCCGCACCCCGGTGCCGGAAAAAGAAAAGCTGGCAAGCCTTGCTGCCCACGGGGCAACGATGGTCATTTTCCTATCCATCGGCCTTGTGGACAAAGTACAGCAGGCGCTTCTGGAAGGCGGTGCCTATACGCCGGATACCCCGGCAGCGGTGGTGTATAAGGCCACATGGCCGGAAGAAAAAACGGTGCGCTGCACCGTAGGTACGCTGGCGGAAAGCGTTCATGCAGCGGGCATCACCAAAACGGCGCTCATTGTGGCAGGCGGCTTTCTGGGCCGGAATTATGAGCGCAGCAAGCTCTACGACCCGGCCTTTACCACCGAGTTCCGCAAGGGGACAGACCAGTGACCCGCGCCTATCTGGCCTTTACGGCAAAGGGCCTTGCACTGGCCCAAAAACTGGCGGCGGCATATCCCGGCAGCGTGGCCCGCTGCGGCCATGAAGCCGGGCAGGTGCACCTTGCCGATTGGACGGCCCGCCAGTTTGCCGGGAGTGATGCCCTTGTTTTTGTAGGTGCTGTGGGCATTGCGGTGCGGGCCATTGCGCCCCACTGCCAAAGCAAGGCGCAGGACCCTGCCGTTGTGGTGCTGGACGAGTGTGGCCGCTTTGCCGTGCCCATCCTCTCAGGCCACCTGGGCGGTGCCAACGACCTTGCCCGGGCGCTTGCCGCTGTGTGCGGTGCGGTGCCGGTGATCACCACAGCCACCGACGCAAACGGTGTGTTTGCGGTGGACGAGTGGGCAAAGCACCAGAACTGCACCGTGCTGGAGCCGGAGCGCATCAAGCTTGTCAGCGGTGCACTGCTGGCGGGCAAAACGGTGCAGTTTGCATCCGACTGGCCCATTGCGGGTGCACCGCCTGATGGGATCACGGCGGGAGATGCCCCGGACTTTGCCCTCACCCTCTGCCCGGCGGGGGATGCGCTGCATCTGGTGCCGCGCATCGGCGTGCTGGGCGTGGGCTGCAAACGCGGCACCAGCGCCGAAACGCTGGCCGAAGCCTTTGCAGCTTTCTGTGCCCAGAACCGCCTTGCGCCGCAATGCATCACGGCGGCGGTAAGCATCGACTTAAAACAAAACGAGGCGGGCCTGCTGACCTTCTGTAAGAGCCACAGCTGGCCGGTGCAGTTTTTCACAGCGGAACAGCTGCGTGCCGCCCCCGGCAGCTTTACGCCTTCGGCCTTTGTGCAGAGCGTTACCGGAGTGGACAATGTCTGTGAACGGTCGGCAGTGCTGGCCGCAGGCGGGACACTCGTTTTTCACAAATATGCCCATACCGGCGTGACCTTTGCGCTGGCCGTGCGGCCCTATGCCCCGGACTGGAGGTGGCAGAATGTTTGACCCGATGGAATTTGAGATCGACGAACCGGAAAAGGTAGTCTACGTGGTGGGCATTGGCCCCGGAGATGTTTACTACCTGACGCAGGAAGCCCGGAACGTTCTGGAACACGCAGATGCCATCTGCGGCTATAAACTTTATCTTGATCTGATCGAGCCGGAGTTCCCCTGTGAGGAATATTATTCCACCGGCATGACCAAGGAGATCGACCGCTGCCGCTGGGCGCTGGAAAAGGCGAATACCGGCAGGCGCGTGGTGATGGTGTGCAGCGGCGACGCAGGCGTTTACGGCATGGCCAGCCCTGTGCTGGAACTGGCGCAGGATTACCCGGACGTTGCCGTAGAAGTGGTGCCCGGCCTTACGGCCGCCCTCAGCGGTGGGGCTGTGCTGGGCGCGCCGCTGGCCCACGATTTCTGCGTGATCTCCCTTTCCGACCGGCTCACCCCGTGGGAGGTCATCGAAAAGCGGCTGGCCTGCGCCGCGCAGGGCGATTTCTGCGTGGCACTGTACAATCCCTCTTCCAAGGGCAGGCCGGACTACCTGCAAAAGGCGGTGCGCATCCTGCGCGCAAACGGCAAGGCGTATGATACCGTCTGCGGCCTTGTGCGCAACATTGGCCGCGAGGGCCAGAGCTCCCGGGTGCTGACGCTGGCCGAGCTGGAAAACACGCCGGTGGATATGTTCACCACCGTGTATATCGGCAACAGCAATACCCGCGCCCTTTCGGGCCGGATGGTCACGCCGCGGGGGTACCGTAAGTGAAGGCGGTCGTGTTCAGCGGCACCACCGAGGGCCGTCGCTTTTCCAAAAAGCTGGCAGAGCTTGGCGCTGCGGTAACGGTGTGCGTGGCAACGCCGCTGGGTGCCGAGGAGCAGGGCGAAATGGCGGGCATCACGGTGCACGCCGGGCGGCTGCAGCCGGATGCCATGGCGGCATTGCTGGCGGGAGCTGATCTCTGCGTGGATGCCACCCACCCTTACGCAGTGGATGCCACCAGGAACATCCGCGCTGCAGCGGTGCAGGCGGGCGTGGAATACCGCCGCCTGCTGCGTGCGCAAAGCCCCTTGCCGCCCGGCTGTGCGGTGTTTGAAACAGCAGCGCAGGCTGCAGAATATCTGGCCGGGACAGAGGGCAATATCCTGCTTGCCACCGGTGCCAAGGAGCTGGCTGTGTTTGCCGGGCTGGAACCGGCGCGGCTTTACCCGCGCGTCCTGCCCACGCCGGAGGGCATTGCCGCCTGTGAAGCGGCCAATGTCCCGCACCGGAACATCATTGCCATGCAGGGGCCGTTCAGTCTGGCGCTGAATAAGGCGTTGATCACACAGTTCCAGATCCGGTACCTCGTCACCAAGGACGGCGGCGCAGCGGGCGGCTTTGCCGAGAAGGTGCAGGCCGCTGCCGATACCGGCGCACAGCTGGTGGTGCTGCGCCGCCCGCCGGAAACTGGCGAGACGGAAACACAAATTTTAGCGTATTGCAAGGAGATTTTGCAATGGTCACACTGATCGGCATGGGCAGCGGAAAATGGGAAGCCCTTTCGGCGCAGGCGCAGCAGGCTGTGCGCAGCGCGGGCCTTGTGTTCGGTGCAAAGCGGCTGCTGACGGGCCTGCCTGCAGACTGCACGGCCCGGCAGTTCGCGCTCTACCAGCCCGCTGACATTCTGGAAACACTGGCACAAAACCCCGGGCAGGATGCTGCCGTGCTTTACAGCGGCGATACCGGATTTTACTCCGGTGCGTCCGGTCTGCTCACGCCGCTGCGGGCGCTGGGCATCCCCGCGCGGGTGTATCCGGGCGTTTCCAGCATCCAGCTGCTTTCAGCGGCGCTGGGCCGACCGTGGCAGGACTGGAGGCTGGTCTCGGCCCATGGCTGTGCCTGCGACCCGGTGGCCGAGTGCATGATGAACCGTTCGGTGTTCTTCCTCACCGGCGGCACTGAAACGCCCGCCTCTCTGTGCCAGAAGCTGACCGATGCCGGTATGGGCGAAGCCCACGGCGTGGTGGGCGAAAACCTTGGCACCGAGGAGGAAGCCATCCGCTACGGCTCTGCTGCAGAGCTGGCGGGGCAGAGATTTGCACCACTCAGCGTGCTTCTGGTGGAAAACTTTGATCTGCCGCAGCTGCGTGCGCCGGGCTTCCCGGACGAAAGCTTCATCCGGAGCGAGGTGCCCATGACCAAGCAGGAGGTGCGCGCTGCTGCGCTGGCAAAGCTGGCGGTAATGCCCACCGACACTCTGTGGGATGTGGGCGCAGGCACCGGCAGTGTGAGCGTGGAGCTTGCGCTGGCGGCACCCAAAGGCCGCGTTTACGCCGTGGAGTGTGAACCGGATGCCTGTGAACTGATCCGTAAAAACCGGGCAAAGTTCCATGCTTGCAACCTCATCCTCATCGAGGGCCGCGCACCGGATGTGCTGGCAGACCTGCCTGCGCCGGATGCCGTGTTCATCGGCGGCACCAAAGGCGGCATGGAAGCCGTGCTGGATGAAGTGCTCGGCAAGAATCCGAACGCACGCATCTGCATTTCGGCCATTGCGCTGGAAACGCTGGGCGCTGCCATTGCCGCCCTCACGGCCCGGGGCCTGACCGCAGAGGTAACGCAGATCGCCGTCAGCCGCACAAAACCGGCTGGCCGACTGCACCTGCTCATGGCCAATAACCCCATCTTCCTCATTACGGGTACACGCAAATGATGCAATTCCTCATCGCCGCGCCTTCTTCCGGTAGCGGCAAGACCACTGTTGCCTGCGCAGTGCTGGCGGCGCTGAAAAAGCGCGGGGCCGACCCCTGTGCGTTCAAAAGCGGGCCGGACTACATCGACCCCATGTTCCACCGCTCGGCTCTGCAGGTGGACAGCCACAATCTGGATCTGTTTCTTTCCGACAGGGATATGGTGCGGGCCATTTTTGCCCGCTATGCCGCCGGGCATGGTGCCGCCGTGTGCGAGGGCGCTATGGGCTTTTATGATGGTCAGGGCCTGACCACCCGTGCCAGCGCTTGGGAACTGGCGGATACGCTGGGCCTGCCGGTGCTGCTGGTGGTACAGCCCAAGGGTGCCAGCGTGACGCTGGCCGCGCAAATTCAGGGCCTTATGAACTTCCGCAAAAACAGCCATGTTTCGGGCATCCTGCTCAATGATTGTTCCGAAAAGCTGTATAAAATGCTCAAGGCCCTGCTGGAAAGGGAGACCGGCCTGCCGGTGTTGGGTTATCTGCCCCATTTGCCGCAGGCAGCGGTAGAAAGCCGACACCTCGGCCTGAAGACTGCAGATGAAATTGCCGACCTGCAGGAAAAGATCGCCCTGCTGGCCGATGCACTGGTGCTGGATTGGCAGCGCCTTGCCGTGCTGACCGAAAAGCCTGCGCCGGAAGCTTTGCCGGGAGCAGCTGCACCCACATCCGTCCGCATTGCGGTGGCAAAGGACGAGGCGTTCTGCTTTACCTATGCCGAAACGCTGGACGCACTGCGGGATGCCGGGGCGGAGCTTGTGCTTTTCAGCCCGGTGCAGGATGCGGTTTTGCCGGAAAATATAGGCGGGCTGTATCTGCCCGGCGGCTACCCGGAGCTGTACGCCAAAACTCTGAGTGAAAACAAAACCATGCTGGCTTCCATCCGGCAGGCCGTGCAGGCGGGCCTGCCCACAGCGGCCGAATGCGGCGGCTTTTTGTATCTGGGCCGGAGCCTTGAGGATGCCGACGGTAAGGTGTGGCCCATGGCAGATGTTCTGCCGGGCGATGGCATCCGGGTGGGAAGGCTGGTGCGCTTTGGCTATGCCGAAATGACCGCCAAGGCGGACAGTATGCTCTTCTGCGCCGGAGAAACGCTGCCCATCCACGAATTCCACCACTGGGATTCCACCGCAAACGGCACTGCATTTACGGCCCGTAAAAACGAAAAAATGCAGTGGGAATGCGGCTTTGCAAACGAGAATTTCTATGCGGGCTTCCCGCATTTATACTGGGCGGGCACGCCCCTGCCGGGCCGCTTTGTGCGCGCGGCAGAACGATACAGCAAAACAAAAGGATGACCAAAATGACCGAAACGGAACTGAATGCACTTTTGGCGGGTATCACCCCTGCCAACGAAGCTGCCCGCGCGGCGGCACACGCCCACTGGACCAGCCTTGCAAAGCCTCTGGGCGGGTTGGGCCGGCTGGAGACCATGCTGGAGGATGCCGCCGCCCTTACCGGCAGTGCGGAGCTTGATCTTTCCCGCCGGGTGGTGGTGGTGCTCTGCGCGGATAACGGCGTGGTGGCGCAGGGCGTGAGCCAGACCGGGCAGGAAGTGACCCGTGCCGTGGCCGAAAACCTTGCCATGCGGCGCACCAGTGTGTGCCAGATGGCCCGCACGGCCCACTGCGATGTTCTGCCCGTGGATATGGGCATGGCAGGCGAACCGGTGCCCGGCGTGCGCAGCTGCCGCATTGCCGCAGGCACGGCGGATTTTACCCAAGGCCCTGCCATGAGCCGGGCCGAGGCCGTGCAGGCCGTTGGGGAGGGCATTGCCCTTGCCCGGGAACTGGCAGAGGATGGCTACAGGCTCATCGCCACCGGTGAAATGGGCATTGGCAATACCACCACCTCCAGCGCGGTGGCGGCAGTGCTGCTGGGCCAGCCCGTGGAGCTTATGACCGGGCGCGGTGCGGGCCTCTCGGACGAAGGGCTTGCCCGCAAGGTGGATGCCATCTGCCGCGGCATCCTTTGCAATGAGCCGGACCCGGAAGACACATTGGATGTTCTTGCAAAGCTTGGCGGCTTTGATATCGCGGGCCTGTGCGGTGTGTTTCTGGGCGGTGCACTGGCCGGTGTGCCGGTGCTGGCAGATGGCTTTATCAGCGGGGTGGCCGCGCTGTGCGCCGTGCGGCTGTGTCCGGCGGCGGCAAAGGCTGTGTTTGCAAGCCACTGCTCGGCAGAGCCTGCCGCGCGCATCGTGCTGGAAGCACTGGGCAAGGCACCCATCATTACGGCGGGGCTGCATCTGGGCGAGGGCACCGGCGCGGTGGCCAGCATCCCGCTGTGGGATATGGCGCTGGCCGTATACGGCGGGTGCTACTCCTTTGCGGAGGGCGGCATTGCGCCGTATACGCCCCAATGTTGACGCTGGTTCTGGGCGGCGCGGCCAGCGGCAAAAGTGAATATGCCGAGAGCCTTGTGCTGAAAACCACCGGCCCCCGCTACTATCTTGCCACCATGCAGGTGTGGGATGCCGAGTGTGCCGCCCGGGTGGAAAAACACCGCAAAATGCGGGCCGCAAAGCAGTTTGAAACGGTGGAGTGTCCCTTGCATCTGGACAATATGCGCCTGCCTGCGCGGGGCACCGCCTTGCTGGAAGACCTGGGCAACCTTGCGGCCAACGAGCTGTACGACCCGGCGGGAGCAGGGGAAAACGCGGCCAAAGCCATCCTGCACGGGCTGGAAAGCCTTGCAGCCCAGTGCGAAAACCTCATCGTTGTTTCCAACGAGGTGTTCAGCGGCGGGGCCGACTATGCCGGTGACACAGGCCGCTATCTGCTGGCACTGGCGCAGGTAAACAATGCCTTTGCCGCCCGGGCAGATGCGGTGGTGCGGGTGGTATGCGGCATCCCCGTGTACTATAAAGGAGTGGAAAAATGATCGTTTTGCAGACCATTGCGGTGGCCTTTGCCATGTTTTCGGCCATCCCGGTGCCGCAGTTCGAATGGAACGAAAAGAATATGCGCTACGCCATGTGCGCCTTCCCGCTCATTGGTGTCGTTATTGGTGCGGCGTGGTGTGTGTGTGGCGCGCTGCCCCTGCCGGGCCTTGCCAAGGCGGCAGGCTTTGCGCTGATCCCGGTATGGATCACCGGCGGCATCCATCTGGACGGCTATGCCGACACCTGCGATGCCCTTTCCAGCTACGGCGACCGAGAAAAGAAGCTGGAAATATTAAAAGACCCCCATTGCGGTGCCTTTGCGGTCATCCGGCTGTGCAGCTATTTTCTGGCCTATTTTGCCCTGTGCACCTGTGTGAGTTTTACACCCCGCGTGGGTGTGCTGTGGGTTCTGGCACTGGTGCTGGAACGGGCGCTTTCGGGCCTTGCGGTGGCATCGTTCCCCATGGCAAAAAACACCGGTCTTGCACACACCTTTGCCACTGCAGCAGACAAAACTGTGGTGCGCCGGGTGCTGGCGGTGCTGGCCGCAGTGCTGTGCGTGGGTATGGCGGCGCTGGGCGGCTGGGCGCTGGTGCTGGCAGCGCTGGCGGTGCTCTGGCGCTACCATGCCGTGAGCCGGAAACAGTTCGGCGGCATCACCGGCGACCTTGCCGGGTGGTTTTTGCAAAAGGCCGAGCTCTGGATGCTGGCGGCGCTGTGTGCCTGCCAGTGGGGAGGGCTGCTATGATCTTTATTACCGGGCCGCTCTACAGCGGCAAGCGCACCTTTGCGCAAACACTTCCTGGCAAGCGTCTTTCGGACGTGCAGGTATTGGCTGCCGATGCCGCCGACCTGCCTGCCTTGGCAGACAAGCTTGCCCATGAATACGATATCCTCATCGCCACCGAGGTAGGCGGCGGTGTTGTGCCGATGGATGTCAAACAGCGCGCAGACCGCGAGGCGGCGGGCAGGCTTGCCTGCCTGCTGGCCGCACGGGCAGAGTGCGTGGTGCAGATGTTCTGCGGCATCCCAACGGTTTTGAAAGGAGAATTGTCTCAATGCTGATCTATCTTCTGCGTCATGGCCAGACGGAATACAACGCCCAGAAGCGTTATCAGGGCCAGCGCGACATCCCGCTCTCACCCGAAGGCGCTGCCCAGCTGCGCCGGGCAGATTTTGACCCCGATGTGGTCTATGTTTCCACCTTGCAGCGCACCAGCCAGACGGCGCGCATCCTGTTCCCGGAGGCGAAGCTTGTGCCGGTGGACGGCCTGAAAGAGATGTGCTTTGGCAGCTTTGAGGGCCGCAATTTCATCGAGATGGAAAAGGACCCCGAGTATCAGGCATGGGTGAAGGCCAACTGCGAAAGCCCCTGCCCGGACGGAGAGCGCAAGACGGATTTTTCAGACCGCATCTGCCGCACTGTGGCAGAGCTGATCGATAAAGCTCTTGCCGCAGGCGAAGAGCGGCTGGTCATTCTGGCCCACGGCGGCACCCAGATGGCCGCCATGGAGCGGTTTGCCGTCCCCCACAGGGACTATTACGCATGGTGCGGACCTAACGCGGGCGGCTTTGTGCTGGATGCAAAGGACTGGACGGAAAAGCATCTGCTGTATCTCGTGAAGACCGTCCAGTACACAAAGGAGAGCAGGGCATGATCCTTCAGGCAGTTGTCGGCGGTTTTGTGCTGGACGCCCTCTTCGGCGACCCGGCGTGGCTGCCGCACCCGGTGGTGCTCATGGGCAGATGCATTTCCCGGCTGGAAAAGTTCCTGCGCGCCCGCCTGCCCGGCACCCCGCAGGGCGAGCTGTTGGGCGGTGCTGTGACGGCGTTCTGCCTGCCGGTGGGCACCTTTCTGGTCACGAGCCTTGTGTGTCTGGCGGCGGCAAAGCTCAGCCCGTGGCTGGGCCTTGCGGTGCAGATGTTCTGGTGCGGGCAGGCGCTGGCGGCAAGGGGCCTTGCGCAGGAGAGCAGGAATGTGTACGCTCAGCTTATTAAAAACGACCTGCCCGCCGCTCGCAAAGCCGTGAGCCGCATCGTGGGCCGCGACACCCAGAACCTGACCGCAGAGGGTGTGACCAAAGCTGCGGTGGAAACGGTGGCCGAAAATGCCAGCGACGGCGTCATTGCGCCGCTGCTGTATATGCTCATCGGCGGGGCACCGCTGGCGCTGACCTACAAGGCCATCAACACCATGGACAGCATGCTGGGCTACAAGAACGAAAAGTACCTTTATTTTGGCCGCGCAGCCGCGAAGCTGGACGATGTGGCCAACTACATCCCCAGCCGCCTTGCCGCTCTTTTGTGGGTGGCCGCTGCGGCCTTTACCGGCAACGATGCCAAAGGTGCATGGCGCATCTGGCGGCGGGACCGGCGCAACCACGCCAGCCCCAACAGCGCCCAGACCGAAAGCGCCTGCGCCGGTGCACTGGGCGTGCAGCTGGCCGGCCCGGCTTACTATTTTGGCGAATATTACCCCAAGCCTACCATCGGTGATGCCCTGCGCCCCATTGAGCCGCAGGACATCCTGCGCGCCAACCGCATGATGTATGTGGCAAGCGGCTTTGCGCTGGCATGGGGTGCAGCGATACGGGGGTTCCTTGCATGAAACAATTGACCCATGGCGGCGACTGGGCGGGCTACCGCGCCGAGTTTGGCCGCGACCCGCTGGATTTTTCGGCCAATGTCAGTCCGCTGGGGCTGCCGGAAGGGGTGGCAAAGGCCATTACGGCAGCGCTTGCCACGGCCGACCGCTACCCCGACCCGCTGTGCCGGGCCCTGCTTGAAAAACTGGCGGTGGCTGAGGGAGTGCCCGCCGAATGGCTGCTGTGCGGCAACGGCGCGGCAGACCTCATCTTCCGACTGGCGCTGGCTGCAAAGCCCCGCACTGCACTGGTAACGGCCCCCACTTTTGCCGAGTATGCCACCGCCCTTGAAACGGCAGGCTGCACGGTGGAACGGCATTTTTTGCGGGAAGAAAACGATTTTGCGGTGACGAAAGATCTCCTGAACGCGGTGCACCCGGGTACAAATATGGTGTTCCTCTGTCAGCCCAACAACCCCACCGGCCAGCTGGCAGAGCCTGCCCTTGTGGAAGCGCTGCTACGCAGATGCGAAGCCGTGGGTGCGGTGCTGGCCGTGGACGAATGCTTTCTGGATTTTCTGCCGGAGGGCGAAGGCCTTTCGGCAAAGCATCTGCTGAAAAACAGCAAAAAACTGATTATTTTAAAAGCCTTCACCAAGCTTTACGGCATGGCAGGCGTGCGTCTGGGCTATTGCCTGTGCTCTGATACAGAGCTGCTTGCCCGGATGCGGGCAGCGGGCCAGCCGTGGGCGGTTTCCAGTCTGGCACAGGCGGCGGGCATCGCTGCGCTGGACGAGACGGAATATGTGGCGAAGGTGCGTGCATTGATCGAAGCACAGCGGCCTGTGCTGGCAGACGGCCTGCGGGCGCTGGGCCTGCGGGTGATCGAGGGCCGGGCTAACTATCTGCTGTTCCGCGCGCCGGAAGCGCTGGGCGAAGCGCTGCGCCGCAAGGGTGCGGTACTGCGCAGCTGCGGCAATTATCCGGGCCTTGATGCCAGCTGGTACCGCACCGCCGTGCGCACAGAAAACGAGAACCGGCAGCTGCTTGCACTGCTGGCCGAAACCCTGCCGGAGGTGGCACAATGAGCAAGGCAAAATGCATTATGGTGCAGGGCACCATGAGCGGTGCGGGCAAAAGCCTGCTGTGCGCGGCGCTGTGCCGCATCTTTGCACAGGATGGCTACCGCGTGGCCCCTTTCAAAAGCCAGAACATGGCCCTGAACAGCTTTGTCACTCGCAACGGTGCAGAGATGGGCCGTGCGCAGGTGGTGCAGGCACAGGCTGCAGGCGTGGAGCCGGATGTGCGCATGAACCCCATCCTGCTCAAGCCCAGCAGCGATGTGGGCAGTCAGGTGATCGTGAACGGCAAGGCCCGGGGCCAGATGCCTGCCGCCGCCTACTTTAAAATGAAGCGCAGCCTTATCCCGGACATTCTGGAAGCCTACAACAGCCTTGCCGCCGAGAACGACATCATCGTGATCGAAGGCGCGGGCAGCCCGGCAGAGATCAACCTGAAAGCCGACGATATCGTGAACATGGGCCTTGCAAAGCTGGTGGATGCGCCGGTGCTGCTGGCGGGCGATATCGACCGGGGCGGCGTATTCGCGCAGCTGTACGGCACTGTGGAGCTGCTGGAAGCCGACGAGCGTGCCCGCATCAGGGGGCTCATCATCAACAAGTTCCGGGGCGATGTGGAGATCCTGCGGCCCGGCCTTGCCATGCTGGAAGAAAAAACGCAGCTGCCCGTGCTGGGCGTAGTGCCGTACCTGCGGGTGGAGATCGAGGACGAGGACTCCCTCTCCGACCGGCTGGATACAAAAGCTGCGGTCAAGCCGCTGGATATCGCCATCCTGCGCCTGCCGCATGTGTCCAACTTCACCGACTTTATCCCGCTGGAACAGCACCCGCTGCTGGGCGTGCGGTATGTGCAGCGCACCCGCCAGCTGGGTGCACCGGATCTCGTCATCCTGCCCGGCACCAAGAACACCATGGACGACCTGCGCTGGCTGCGGGAAAGCGGACTGGAAGCGGCGGTGCTCAGGCTTTCGGCAGCCGGTACGCCGGTGCTGGGCGTGTGCGGCGGCTATCAGATGCTGGGCGAACAGCTCTGCGACCCGGCAGGGGAGGAGAGCGGCACCCCCTGCACCCTGCGGGGCCTTGGCCTGCTGCCCACCACGACGGTGTTCGGCACCGAAAAGCACCTGACCCAGACCGCAGCCTGTGTGACCACAGAACCCTTTGCAGGCGCAAAGCTGACGGGCTACGAGATCCACGCAGGCCGCACCGAGGTGCGGGGCAGTGCGTTCTGCATCCTTGCAGACGGCACGCCGGAGGGCTGTGTGCAGGACGGTGTATTCGGTACCTACCTGCACGGCCTGTTCGACACCGGCGAACTGACCGAAAAACTGACCGCATTTTTGTGCAAACGGAAGGGCATCGATCCGGCCGGGGCCGAGCTTATCCCCATGGAGCAGTACCGTCAGCAGCAGTTTGATCTGCTTGCCGATGGTGTGCGCGCGGCACTGGATATGCCCGCTATCTATGCCGCCATGGGAATGCAAAAAGGAGACAACACATGACACCGCAGCATCATCTGCCCGCCGACATTGAACGGACGAGCATCTCCATTATCACAAGGGAATTGGACGAGCTGGGCCTGACCCCGCCGCCAGAGACGGCTGCGGTGGTCAAGCGGGTCATCCACACCACCGCGGATTTCGACTATGCCAAAAATCTGCGCTTTACACCCGGCGCGGTGGAAGCCGCAGTCAAGGCCCTGCACGCGGGTGCTTTCATCGTTACCGACACCAATATGGCGCTGGCGGGCATCACAAAGCCGGGCCTGAAAAAACTGAACGGTGAAGCCATCTGCTACATGGCAGACCCCGCTGTGGCCGAAGCCGCAAAGCAGGCGGGCACCACCCGTGCCGTTGCCGCCATGCACCGCGCTGCCCGGGAGCACCCGGGGGCCATTCTGGCCATTGGCAATGCGCCCACGGCCCTTTTGACCATTGCAGAGGAAATGGAAGCCGGTCTGCGGCCTGCACTGGTCATTGGTGTGCCGGTGGGATTTGTGAATGTGGTGGAAAGCAAGGAAGTACTGTTTGCCGCCTGCGAGCGATACGGCGTGCCTGCCATCGCCGCCATGGGCCGCAAGGGCGGCAGCAATGTGGCTGCAGCCATCTGCAACGCCCTCATTTACTCTGCCGCCGAAATGCTGGACCCCTCTGCCAGAGGGTGGAACGGATAAGGCGGAAACAGCATAACATCAAAAACCCGGAACCCTTTTTGAGCCGTTTTGGCCGAGAAAAGGTTCCGGGTTTTGTTCATGATTTTTTCAGAGAGCTATTTTGCAACAGCCCCATTTTCACGGAAAAGGTCCGAACCGAGCACGGCATCCACACGGCCGGCATCAGGCTGCGGGGAACGTCTTGTTCCACACTTCGATCACCTTGAACTTCGGGGTCCAGCCTTCGGGCTCAAAGCGGTCGCCCTTGGCACCCATGGTGCCCTGCTCGGTGCACCACTGTGCGCGCCTTTGCCCCCTCTTGCAATTTGTGCGCAAAGGGTGTAAAATACAGTCACAATCAAATACAGGGGAGCTTGTGAAGCAGGCTGAGAGGAAGTACCTAAACTTCGACCCTTTTACCTGATGCGGATAATGCCGCCGTAGGAAGTCAGAATGGATGATTTTTTGCAGGAGGCACCGCGGAAGGTGTCTCCTGTTTTTTTGTTGTGTACCTATTACCATTAAGGAGGATGCCTTGTACTTTTCTGCGGAAGTGCCGCAGCGGGCTGAGGGGGAGCGCCCTGAGCTTTGTGACCGTCAGCGATGGGAAGCCGTGTTCCGGCGTGAGAGGAGACCAGCAAGTCTCGACCGCTTCTTATAGTTCCTGCGCCGGGTCTGGCACCGGGTGCGGGCTGTTTGCGGAGGCGCTGTATGGTTTTTGCTGCTTCCGCAGGTTTGGAAAGGAGCCTTGTCTTATGAAAAAACTCTCTGTGAAAAAGCTGGCGTTGGCCGGTATGCTGTGCGCTCTGTGCGTGGTGGGCAGCGTATTCAGCTTCCCCATGTTCGGCAGCAAATGTGCACCCATCCAGCACATGGTCAATGTGACCTGCGCGGTGCTGCTTGGCCCGTGGTGGGGCGTGGGCGTGGCCTTTGTGGCCTCGCTGCTGCGCAATCTGCTGGGTCTGGGCAGCCTGATGGCCTTCCCCGGCAGCATGTTCGGCGCACTGCTGTGCGGCCTTGTGTACCATAAGACCAAAAACATCCTTGCCACCATGGTGGGCGAGGTGTTCGGCACCAGCATTCTGGGCGGCCTGTGCGCTTACCCGGTGGCCATCTTCCTCATGGGCAAGAGCGCCGGCGACATCGCGTTCTATGCCTACATCGTGCCGTTCCTCATCTCCACTGCAGTGGGTTCCATCATTGCGGGCGTGCTGGTGTACAGCCTGCAGCGCTCCGGCGCTCTGCACAGCATGCAGAACAGTCTTTCCTGACGGAGGGGCACCCGAATGTTCAAAACAGAATTCGAGAACCTGCGCTGCACCTGCCCGCTCATCCATAACATTACCAACTACGTCACCGTGAACGACTGCGCCAACATGGTGCTGGCCTGCGGTGCTTCGCCCATTATGGCCGACGATGCCGCCGAGGTGGAGGATATCACCACCATCTGCGGCGGGCTGAACATCAACATCGGCACCCTGAACAGCCGCACCATTGAATCCATGCTCAAGGCGGGCAAAAAGGCCAATGCACTGGGCCACCCCGTGGTGCTGGACCCCGTGGGCGCGGGCGCTTCCGCCCTGCGCACCGAGACGGCCTACCGTCTGCTGGACGAGGTGCAGTTCACGGTCATCCGGGGCAACATCTCCGAGGTAAAGACGCTGGCTTCCGGTGCGGGCACCACCAAGGGTGTGGATGCCGATGTGGCCGACAAGGTTACCGAGGAAAATCTGGACGGCGCGGTGGCCTTTGCCAAGGCTTTTGCCGCAAAGACCGGTGCCGTTGTGGCCATTACCGGTGCCATTGACATCGTGGCCGATGGGGCAAAAGCCTACTGCATCCGCAACGGACACCCAATGATGAGTGCCATCACCGGCACGGGCTGCCAGCTCTCTGCCTTGACGGCGGCCTTTATCACCGCCAACCCCGGCCAGCCGCTGGAGGCTGCGGCTGCTGCCGTCTGCGCCATGGGCCTTGCGGGCGAGATCGCCCATGCACGGCTGACCCCGCTGGACGGCAACGCCACCTACCGCAATTACATCATTGATGCCATTTACAATATGACTCCGGCTCAGCTGGAAGAGGGTGCCAAGTATGAAGTGCGCTGAAGAATATATGCGGCTCTATGCCGTTACCGACCGTGCCTGGGTGGGCGGTCAGACCCTCTATCAGCAGGTGGAGAGCGCCCTGAAGGGCGGCGTGACCTGTGTTCAACTGCGGGAAAAGGAGCTGGACGAGGAAGCCTTCCTGAAGGAGGCGTTTGAGCTCCACGACCTGTGCAAAAAATACAATGTGCCTTTTTTCATCAACGATAACGTGGACATTGCCATCCGCTGCCACGCCGAGGGCATCCATGTGGGGCAGGAGGATATGGCCGCTGCTCAGGTGCGCCAGCGCGTGGGCGATGAGATGATGATCGGCGTATCCGTCCACAGCGTGGAGGAGGCCCTGGAGGCCGTCCGGCACGGTGCCGACTGTCTGGGCGTGGGTGCAGCTTTCTCTACCCACACCAAGGCAGACGTGGACGTTCTGCCCGAGGGCATGATGAAAGCTATCTGCGATGCCGTGGACATCCCCGTTGTGGCCATCGGCGGCATCCACAAGGAGAACCTGCTCCGGCTCAAGGGCACCGGCGTGAACGGTGTGGCCCTTGTCAGCGCGATCTTCGGCGCGGAGGATATCGAGGCCGAGTGCAGGGAGCTGAAGGCACTGGCGGAGCAGCTGTAAGGCGGCTCGCCCTCTCAGTCATCGCTGGCGCGATGCCAGCTCCCCCAAAGGGGGAGCCAATTGCGCACAGAGGAAAGGCTGCGCAAAAACCTATTTCCGGTACGTTCAGCGCGCAAAGCGCTGTTCAAGATAAAAGAAACATTTGGAGGAAAGTACCATGCAGAACTACACCACACAGATGGACGCTGCCCGCAAGGGCATCGTCACGCCGGAAATGGAGATCGTGGCCAAAAAGGAATACCGCACCACGGAGGAGATCCGTCAGCTGGTGGCTGAGGGCAAGGTGGCCATTCCCGCCAACAAGCACCACACCTGCCTGAACCCCGAGGGCATCGGCTCCATGCTGCGCACCAAGATCAACGTGAACCTGGGCGTTTCCCGCGACTGCAAGGATTACAACGTGGAGATGGAAAAGGTGATGAGCGCCGTCAATATGGGCGCGGAAGCCATCATGGATCTGTCCAGCCACGGCAACACCCAGCCCTTCCGCCAGAAGCTGACCCACGAGTGCCCCGTGATGATCGGCACTGTGCCCGTGTACGATTCCGTCATCCACTATCAGCGCGACCTTGCCACCCTGACCGCGCAGGACTTCATCGACGTGGTGCGCCTGCATGCTGAGGACGGCGTGGACTTTGTCACCCTGCACTGCGGCATCACCCGCAAGACCATCGAGCAGATCCGCAAGCACAAGCGCAAGATGAACATTGTCAGCCGCGGCGGCTCTCTGGTGTTCGCCTGGATGAGCATGACCGGCAACGAGAACCCCTTCTACGAGCACTTTGACGAGATCTGTGAGATCTGCGCCGAGCACGACGTGACCATCTCGCTGGGCGATGCCTGCCGCCCCGGCTGCCTGGCCGATGCCACCGATGTCTGCCAGATCGAAGAGTTGGTGCGTCTGGGCGAGCTGACCAAGCGCGCCTGGGCACACAACGTGCAGGTCATGGTGGAGGGCCCGGGCCATGTGCCCCTGAATCAGGTGGCCGCCAACATGGAGGTGCAGAAGAGCATCTGCATGGGCGCTCCCTTCTATGTGCTGGGACCCCTCGTCACCGACATTGCCCCCGGTTATGACCACATCACGGCTGCCATCGGCGGTGCCGTTGCCGCCATGAGCGGTGCAGCCTTCCTGTGCTATGTCACCCCCGCCGAGCATCTGGCTCTGCCCAACGTGGACGATGTGAAGCAGGGCATCGTGGCCTCCAAGATCGCCGCCCATGCGGCTGATATCGCCAAGGGTATCCCCCATGCCCGGGATATCGACGACAAGATGGGCGATGCCCGCCGCGTGCTGGACTGGGATGCCCAGTTCGCCTGCGCCCTCGACCCCGAGACCGCCAAGGCCATCCGGGATGCCCGCCTGCCGGAGGATGACCACAGCGACACCTGCTCCATGTGCGGCAAGTTCTGCGCCGTCCGCAGCATGAACAAGGCACTGGCCGGGGAATACATCGACATCCTGTAACACAGCGTTTTCTTCCTTCTCAGCCGTCCGGTTTTGCTCGCCGGGCGGCTTTTTTGCTTGTCTCTGGACGGGGAACAGGTTTCCTGCTTTACAGAAAAGGGAAAGCATTGTAAAATAGATGGGTAAGTAATAAAATATCCGGCGGGAAGCCCCTGCCTGAGAACGAGGAATAAAAATCATGGCAAGATCGAATATCCGGGTGCTGGCTCTGGACTTGGACGGCACCCTGACCAATGACGAAAAGATCGTTACCCCCCGCACCCGCGCGGCGCTGGATGCCGCCGCTGCACAGGGCGTGACCATCGTGCTGGCCTCCGGCCGCCCCACAGCGGGCATTCTGCCGCTGGCAAAGGAGCTGGGGCTGGACAAAAAGGGCGGCTGTGTGCTGGCCTACAACGGCGGCAAGATCGTGGACTGCGTGACCGGCGAGGCCCTGTATCAGGTGCAGCTGGGAGCGGAGTTCGTCCCGGAGCTCTGCGAATTTGCAGCCCGGCAGGATGTGGCCATCCTGACCTATAACAGCGAGGGCATCGTGTGTGAGCGGGATCAGGACGTGTGGGCAAACAAGGAGTGCTTTACCACAAAGCTGCCGATGCTCCATGTGGATGATCTTGCCTCCTATGTGGACTATCCGATCTGTAAAATGCTCATCACCCTTGACCCTGCCCGGCGGGATGCTGTCTGTGCCGCCGGAAAGGAGCAGTTTGCGGGCCGGATCGACCTGTACCCCTCCAGCCCCTTCTTCATTGAGGCCGTGCCGCTGGGCGTGGCAAAGGACAGGAGCCTTGCCGCCCTGCTGGAGCGGATGGGCCTGACCCGGGAGAACCTGATGGCCTGCGGCGACGGCCTGAACGACCGCTCCATGATCTCCTATGCCGGGGTGGGCGTTGCCATGCAGAATGCCGAGGATGCCGTCAAGGCTGTGGCCGATTACGTCACTGCCGCCGATAACAACCACGACGGTGTGGCCGAGGCCATCGAAAAATTTATCCTGAACTGAGAGGAACACAAATAACAATGCCACGCAATCTGGTTTTATTTGATCTGGAATGGAACATCGGCTATAAGCCGTATAACTTTAATTATCATGGCGTGCAGCAGACCTTCCGGGGCGAGATCATCGAGATCGGCGCGGTGAAGATCGACGAGGATGCCAACGTGCTGGATACCTTCTCCATCCACCTGCGGCCCCGCATTTTCCGCACCCTGCAGCACCACATCGCCAAGGTGACGGGCCTGACCCAGGCCGACCTGGACCGGGGCGAGCCCATCGTGCAGGGGCTGCGCCGCTTTATGCAATGGTGCGGCCCGGATGCCGAGTTTGCCGAGTGGGGCATGGATGACGTACCGGTGCTCAAGCAGAACCTTTTCCTCTGCAATCTGGACGAGAGCCGCCCCACCCAGTGGTATGATCTGCAGCAGATCTTTCTGCGGGAGCACCCCCGCAAGGAGGGCGAGGGCATGACGCTGGAAAGCGTTGTGACCCGGATGGGCATCCCGATGGAGCGCCCGTTCCACGATGCCCTGTCCGACACCCTTTACACCGCCGATGTCTGCCGCAAGCTTGACCTGCGGGCGGGTCTGGCGGCCTACCCCACCGAGGAGGAATCCCTGCGGGCAAGCCTCTGCCCCGCCCCCGGCGATTACCGGGACTTCCGGGTGTTCCGCGGCTATGTGGAGCAGTCTACCTGGCGCAGCGACCCAAAGATCATCACTGCCAGCTGCCCGGTGTGCGGCGGGAATCTGCAGCCGGACGATATCTGGCTGAAAAAGGGCAACAGCGGCTGGTATACTCTGTCTGTCTGCCCTGCCTGCGCCGGTACCGGCAATGAGGTTGGAAAGGGCGTATTCCAGCGCTATAAGCTGGCCCGGCGGGACGGCCTGCACTGGAGCTTTGCCCGCTGCGTCCAGATCCCGGACGAAGCCGGGCTTGCCCGCTGGGAGCGGATGCGCGCCCAGCAGATCGAGCGGATGCAGGCCCGAGCTGAGAAGGCCGCCGCTGAAGCCGATGGAAAAGCATAAAGATCCCCGCGCCCTGTGCAGGAAACGCCCCCGCAGTCTCGTAGTATAGATGATATGACAAAAAAAGCTCGTATTTTGTTCACGGGCGTGTCATAGAAACCGGATATACTAAAGAAAAATGAGAGGGAAGGAACACGCGGGATGGAAATGACGATGATAGGCTGGCTCCACCAGCTGGGAACGCTGGAATTCTGGGAGGCCCTGCTGGAAGGCTTTGGCGACCTTGGCCCCATTGCGCCCGTGATCCTTGCGATGGTGGAATCCTTTTTTCCGCCGCTGCCGCTCATTGCCATTGTGGCGCTGAATGTTGCGGCCCACGGCGGGCTTCTGGGCTTTGTGTACAGCTGGGCCGGGGTGATGCTGGGCGGCACTGTGATGTTCCTGCTCTGGCGGCGTGTCGTCAAGCGTTTTTTTTGGAAATTTGCCCGCCGCTCGGCTAAGCTGCAAAAGGCGGAGCAATGGGTCAGCAGGTTCGACACCGCGTCCCTGTTCATGCTGTCGCTCCTGCCCTTTACGCCTTCGTCCTTTATGCACTTTGCCTTTGGCATCTCTGATTTTGACGAGAAGCGCTATCTTGTCACCATGCTGCTGGGCAAGGGCGTGATGGTGGCCATGATGGCCCTTTTCGGGCAGTCGCTGGTGTCTGCCATGAAGAACCCGTTCTACCTCGTGCTTGCCATCGCCATCTGGGCGGGAATGTACTTTGCCAGCAAGCACTTCTGTAAAAAGCACGAGATCGATTGAATCGGCGCAGAGCTGCCGCTGAAATGCCAGCGCCCGCGTTCTGCTTGACTTCTCCCCCCGGCCCGGCTATAATACAGATGTATCAGGAAAAATGCGTATACCCGGGCAGAGTAGCGCAAAGGTGAGCTGGACAGAGAGAACGGGCCGTTGGCTGGGAGCCTGTTTGCAGCAGCGTGTGTGAAGTGCGCCCGGGCAGCACGCCGCGGGAAACCTGCTGGGGAGTATCGCAGCGCGGCAGCCGCCGTTATCGGCTTTGAGCGACAAACAGAAGTGGAACCGCGATTTTGAAAACCGCCTTCGAAGTGATATGCGATATCATATTGCTTTGAGGGCTTTTGTTTTTTCAGGCAGATTCGCAGGAGCTGCCCTCTTTGCCAAGGGCTCCCCTATTAGGGGAGCTGGCGAGTGAAGCGAGACTGAGAGGTTCTGCTGCGGCTTTTGTTTGCCCTACAAGAAGGAGAGTTCTTATGCAGATTTTCAACACCCTGACCCGCCAGAAGGAAGAGTTTGTGCCGCAGGTGCCCGGCGAATACCGCATCTATGTCTGCGGCCCCACCGTTTACAACTATATCCACATCGGCAATGCCCGCCCGCTGATCGTGTTCGATACCCTGCGCCGCTATCTGGAATACCGCGGCAACAAGGTCATCTATGTCTCCAACATCACCGATATTGATGATAAGCTCATCAAGAAGGGCCAGGAGGAGGGCACCTCCATGAAGGAGGTGGCCCAGCGCTTTGAGGCCGAGTACCTCAAGGATGCCGCCGGTCTGAACTGCAAAAAGCCCACCGTCC
>ENA-ORUG01000965-ORUG01000965.1-human-gut-metagenome-genome-assembly--contig:-NODE-965-length-29176-cov-2.434772_pt1 | contig 29176 bp, 19 predicted proteins | sample MGYA00242079_ERZ509207 | MGnify/ENA primary metagenome ERZ509207 (study PRJEB26280, sample SAMEA2338780) | human gut metagenome | biome: human gut; feature: human-associated habitat; material: faeces...
GTACCTTTGCCGTATAGTAACGTATGCCCGGTATCCGTCTTTATAAATGACCTTTTTTGTCTGCATCGTATGTTCCGAAGTTACGGGTTAACCGTTCTTTCAGATTTTCAGGTGGCAGAGCGGTACCCACACGGCCTGTTCGCCGAAGTCGGCGATGCCTTTCTCGTCCTGCACCGGTTCGTTCAGTGCGTCGATGGATTCGTTCGGCTCGTCGGGGAAGAGGTACGGCTGAGACTCCGGCCAGCGCAGCGGCTTATAATAGGCGTTCCCGGTAGGATCTTTCTGAAAATGCCGGATGTAATCGTACTCCGGCACGTAGCGGGCGCCGTTGTCCTCGCTCCCGAAGCTGAGATATCCGATGTCGTTCTCTTCGAAATAGGAGGTGTCGTCGGGGAACTCGGCCAGTACATACTGCTCTTCGTCGTACGTTTGTACTTAGTTAATTAATTGAATTATTTTTATAGTATCAAGCATGGAATAAGACAGATCTCTTGTTGGTTTTCAAAACCGTATGGCACGTTCCGTCCCCATGTCTTACATCTGAAAACCGGACAGTTCGTTAGGCCAAGCAGAGCCCGTGTTTGCGACGATGGTTTACAAGATGTAGTTTTCACTTAAATCCTTTCAGTTATGGTTTATATCGGTATCGATATTAGCAAAAGCAGTTTCGTTACAGCTTATCCGTCAGCCAACGGCTACCGTACCAGGACTTACCCGAATACTGCTGCGGGAGTGCGTAAGTTCATCGGTGCGCTTGCTGTCGCTGAGCATCATTGCGTTATGGAAGCTACCAGCAATTACGGCTGCTGCTGTACCTGCTACATCAGAGCGGTATTGCCGTCAGTCTGGTAAATCCAAAGCAGATCAAGCATTTTGCCCGGATGATGATGACTGTTACCAAGACCGACGAGAAAGACGCCTGCATGATCGCCATGTACGGAGAGAAGATGAATCCACCCATCTACAAAATGCCCTCGCAGGCTACAATACGGATCCTTACCACCGAAGGGTTTACCTACTTTGACAATGCAAAGCAACTATCCCGCTTCATCGGAATATGTCCAACCTATCAACAATCAAGAACATCCGTAAATATCAGAGAACATATCAACCGGAATGACGATGAACGTCTGCGATCTTTACTCTATATTGCCTTTTGGACTGCCTTGCGTTACAATAGTCGGGAGTGTTATATCCGATTAAAGGCAAATGAAAAACCATTCAAAGTAGCTCTGATTGCTGTGACTAACAAACTCGTCAGGCCTGTTCTTACCATTACTACAATCAACTCAATATATCGATGGATTTGTCCCGGCTAAAAAATAATCTTCGGTTCTTTTTTTATCTTTTTACTTAATTATTTGCTTTTTAATACATTTCCTCATAAATATTCGTTGGCTTTGCCTGCTTCCACTTGGAAAATACGAATTTTGAAGAATTGAAGATTTATCTTAACTTTCGAAAAAATTTCATGCGACGTGCGATTTATTCCCTCCATCCTCCGGTCGTTTCCGTTCAATGTCATGTTGTACTTCGTCGGATTCTTATCTCCGCCGCTCCCCGCCGCTGCCGCCTCCTATGACCGAATCCAGACCCTCTCGATGGACGAAGGACTCCCGCACAGCGACGTAAATGCGATTACGCAAGATCGTGACGGCTATCTTTGGTTCGCGACATTCAGCGGGCTGAGTAAATACGACGGATACAGACTCCAAACCTTTCGGACCGACAATTCCGACCTCACCAGCGACCGGATACTCTGCCTATTCGTCGCCCGGGATTCGTCCCTTTATATCGGAACCGAATCCGGAGGGCTGAACCGTTACGATCCGGTGTCCGAAACGATATTTCCGGTCGCCGAAGAGCCGACAACCTCTGCAGACCAGGTGATCAACAACATTTTCGAAGATCGAAAAGGTACCGTATGGGTCTGTCGAAACGACGGATTGGGATACCTCACACTCCGAGGAGCAACCACTTATCTGCATGTCAAGAACCGATGGAGAGGATTCTACATACAGTGCGGAACCGCCTTGGATTCTTGCAGACTGCTACTGTCGACCGATGCCGGCCCCGTCATCTATAACCCCGAAACCGAGGAGATACAAAATATCCTCCGGGATGAAATCAAAACCCGCTGTTTCTCGATGCAGTCTTTCGCAGACGGCAAAATCGCGCTTTCCGGAGGATGGGGCGTTCGGATCTATGATCCGAAAACCGACGACCTACAGAGAATCTGTGACTTCTCATCCCGGGTCACGACGCAGGACAATCACGGAAACATCTGGGTCGGAAGTTTCAACCGGGGACTGTACAAATACGACCGGAATGGTATTAAGATTGTTCACTACCACCCCAAACTCCCCATTCCTCATGCCGTCAACTCCTTTGAGATCAGCGCACTGTTCGAGGATCGTTCCGGGGTGCTTTGGATCGGAACGATCGGCGGCGGCTTGAGTAGGCTCAATGTCGTCGAAAAACATATCGAATGCTATACCGAAGCGCAGGGCTTGTGTGAAAATCGGATCATCACGTTCCTCGAAGCCCGCGACGGAATACTTTGGGTCAGCACACATGGCGGCATCAATCTGTTTAATCGAAGTTCCGCAACTTTCCGGGAGCTGCGCATAAATGGATTGCCGAGCATCCAATTTGCAACCGTATCAGCCTTCTTTATGGCCGAAAACGGCGACATCTGGCTCGGAACGTGGGACAAAGGATTGTGGGTCATCGACAGCCGGGATATCGACCGGGCGATACAGACCGGTCAGGTCCGGGCCCGACAACTCAAACATCCGGTCATCGACGGGGAATTGTCCGTGTTCCGAATCGTTGAAGACCGCGACAGACACCTGTGGATCAGCTCGAACCGGGGATGTTTCGAATACATTCCATCCCACGGGGATTTCAAAACCGGGCAGTGGATCAACTATACCCACAACGGAGATGATCCCAATTCGTTATGCTCCAATTTCACGACGGACATCTACCCCGATACCGTCACCGACAATAAGACCATCTGGATCGGAACCCGCTCGGGGCTGAACCGAATCGTATTCGATGCCGACGGCAAGGCGAACTGCCAGCGAATCGAACTCGCCGCTACGAACGCCCGTGAACGGAAGGTGTGTAGTTCCGATGCCTTCATCTCGACGATTCACTGTGACCGGAAGGAGGGGGGTCTTTGGATCGCAACGATCGGCGAAGGTCTCTTCCTTATGACCGAAGGTCGTTGCGGCGGGAAAACGCCCCGTTTCAGCTGTTTCGACACATCCAACTCCCGGTTCTTCAATAACGAACTGGAGAGCCTGCAGGAGGACGACCACGGAGCCTTCTGGATCGGCGGCTACGGAATCACCCGCTTCGATCCCCGGGATCACTCGATCCGGCATTTTACGGTAAAGGACCAATTGCAGAGCAACTCCTTCAAAATCTGGGCATCGTACAGACTCCGCAACGGCGAGATGGTTTTCGGAGGCGTAAAGGGATTCAACATTTTCCATCCGGACAGCATCACCGACAACGACATCCGCCCGCGCACGGCCATCTCCCGGCTTAAGATTCGGAATCAGACCGTCTCGGCCGGAGATTCCGTTTGCGGACGCGTCGTCCTGCCGCGCGCCATCAACCGGCTCAACAAACTCGACCTCTCCTACAACTGCAACAACCTCACCTTCGAATTTTCGGCCTTCGCCTACGTCGATCCCAAGTACAATACCTATAAATATAGAATGGAGAATTTCGACACCGACTGGAACTACACCAGCGGACTGTCGCCTCAAGCCGTCTATACCAACTTGCGCCCGGGCAGCTACCGGCTGGTCGTATATGCCTCGAACGAAGACGGATACTGGTCTCAGGCCCCTGCGGTGCTCGAAATCACGATACGTCCGCCCGTCTATGCCACACGCTTGGCCTGGCTTTGCTACATTGCGCTAACCATCCTTTTTCTCTACAGATGGCACCGCCGTTCACTGCGAAAACTACAGGAGCGCCACCAGATAGAGCTCGAACGCAACAAATACTATGAAGAGCAGAAGAGCAGCGCCAACATGCTACAGTTCTATACCGATATCGCCCACGAGCTCAAGACGCCGCTCTCGCTGATTACAGCCCCAGTCGAAGAGCTGCTCTTGAATCCGCATATCGGAAAAACGACGCGCAACAGACTGGAACTCGTCAACCGCAATGCGGGGGCATTGAAGACCCTGCTGGAACAAATCCTCGACTTGCGCAAATACGAAAGCCACAAAATGGAACTCGCGGCTGTGCAAACCGATGCGTCGGAATTCCTCCGCGATATAGCCGAACTGTTCAAGCCGTTGGCCGACCAACTTCAGATACAGTTCTCGCAGGAGATTCCGAACGATCCGCTCATACTCTGGATCGATCGTCGGAAAATGGAGATCGTTATCGCTAATTTGCTCTACAACGCATTCAAATACAGTCGGAAAAGTTCAGGGAAAGTGAATCTCGTCTGTGAAGAGCAACAGCTGTCGGTAACCATTTCGGTGGAAGATAATGGAATCGGAATAGCCCGGGATGAACAGTCCCGGATCTTCGAACGTTTTTACCAGGCTCGAAACAACAACTCGCCGCAAAAAAGCATCGGCATCGGACTCTCCCTGGTCAAGCATATCGTTACTCTGCATCATGGAGAAATTGAAGTCGCATCCGAATTGAACGTCGGTTCGCTCTTCCGGGTCCGGATCCCGAAGGGATGTGCGCACCTCGCTCCCGAACAGATCAAAGATTCCGACAAGGTCCCGGGTCGGCCATTTCAGAATCTCCCGATAGGGATGGATTCCGCGCTGTCGGACTTCGGTGACGATCAATTCGAATCGGAGATGGCGGCGGAAACCGCAATCGGGAACGATCGTGGAATGCAGTGCGGGCTCCTGGAAGAAAATACGCGCCACGGAGCAGCTGCATCTGATGGAAAAAGAGTTTCGATTCTCGTGGCCGAGGACAATACCGCCTTGCGGGATTATCTTCGAAGCGCGCTGGAGAACCGATACAACGTCTCGACGGCACGAAATGGAGAGGAGGCTTATTGTCAGGCAATCAATGAACAGCCCGATCTGGTGCTTACAGACATCGTCATGCCGGGAATGTCGGGAATCGAACTTTGCCGCAAAATCAAGGAGAATTCCCGGACTTCGGCAATCGGGGTCATTCTACTTACGGCCCACAATCTGCAGAACTACGAAGTATCCGGATACCGTGTCGGAGCCGACGCTTATGTAGCAAAACCGTTCTCCCTTGAAGTGCTCTTCTCCCGTATCGACAACCTTGTTGCCCGACAGAATAAAATCCACAAAAACAGTCAACCTATAAAGGAGATTCCCATTTCAGAAGTCGCTGTGGAGAAATCCGAAGATCTCTTCCTTGTCAAATGTACCGAAACCATCGAGACCGAAATAGCCGATCCGCGATTTGACGTCCTACAGCTTTGCCGCAAAATCGGCGTGTCACGATCGCAGCTCTACCGGCGTATTCTTGCCCTCACGGGGTTGACGCCCATACAATTCATTCGCAGCATCCGGCTAAAGCACGCTGCATCATTCCTTGCCCAAGACGGAACACTTCCTGTCAATGAGGTAATGTATCGCGTAGGGTACACCAATCTCAGCCACTTCGCCAAAATCTTCCATGAGGAATTCGGACTCTACCCCAAGGAGTTCGCCCTCCGGAACCGGAGCAAAACGGGAAAAGTGGACTCCGCGTCGGAAATCTTCTCCAAAAACGAGCCCGAGACGCAGAAATGACCCCGGACGATTTTCTCAAATAAATTAAAAAATACTTTTCCCGTCATCCGTGTATTTTGAGACATTTGCGTTGATTTTTTAGGTTTTTAATAGTTTCCTTTGCATCAGCTGCACCAAATGCGGCAATTTGAAAACCTAAACTAAATCAACGCAAATGAATCATTTTCTCTCTCCATGCTCTATCCGCCGGGGTCGGATCATCCGATCCGCCTCCTTTGGGCCCGGAAGTCTCACCGGGCAGAATCCGAATATTCCGAGGAATACATATCTTGAGAATATGATTCCATGATTCGGACAGGGACGCCGGAATTCTTCATGCAAGAAAGCACTCCGGATTCCCTGACCGAAAAAATACCTACATTCCAAAAACTGCGAACCATGAAACAGCTATTCTTTCATCTCGTGCCGGTTCTTGCCTTTGGGTTGGTACTGGCTGCTTGTGACAACGATTCGGACGAGTGGACACAACCTTACGAATTCGCTTGGAGCTACGGCGCGGAATCACAATTCAGCGTCGGGAAACCCGCTACATTTACGGACCTTTCGCTCGGGGTCGAAACCCGCGAGTGGAGTTTCGAAGACGCAACACCTGCGACCTCCACGGATCCCGAACCGAGCGTCGTATTCAATTCGAAAGGCATAAAGACGGTAACCCTTACAATCCATTTTCTCAACGGTCAGGTGCAGTCCGAATCGTTCGACATTGAGGTATTTTACCCGCTTTCGGCTCGGATCAAAGCCTTGGAACTTACACCGAAAGGCTGTATTCGGCTCGATACCCCCGTCTCGTTCGGCCTTACCGAAGTCGAGGGTAATCCGACATCCTACCAATGGACATTCGAAGGCGGTACGCCTTCCTCGTCGACTGATCCCGCCCCAGTGGTCACCTGGACTTCGGCCAACAAAAACGGAGCCCGAATCTCCTGCAGACTCACTCGGGCCGACGACGGAATGACAACTACCGTCGAACAGACTTTTATTGTCGGAAACTATCCAATGCTGCACCCCATTCCCGAGAAGGATTATGATCCCTGGCGGTTCGAACTTTCGTCCATTGGAAAATGGACGCTCTGGAACACGACCACTTCCGCGGATGATCTGACGACTAACACCTCCATCGTCAGCGGCGGGGCCGATGGCTCGAAGCAGGCCCTCAAGGTAACGCTCAAACCGGGAGTCATCTATCAGTTGTTCACGCGAGACAACTGGGTTTGCAACGCCCAACTCGTTGCCGGACAAAAATATGAAGTCTCCTTCTGGCAGAAAACGGATGCCGCGGAGGGTTCGCTTATCGTCTTGACGGGCATCTATAACAATCTGCCCTCCTGGTCTTGGAATGAATACCTCCAGGTACTTGCGAGTGACCACTGGAGCATCTACTTCCCCGATATTCCTTTCGAGGAACAGGTGGAAGAGATGTTCGGAATTTGGAGTAATATCGAATATCCGCTTACCGAAACGATCACACTCCCGGCATCTCCGGAGCTGATGCCTTCCGCAGAGTGGAAACAGGTCCGGTTCGAATTCACGGCCACAAGCGCCAAATACGAATCGTTGCTGAACACCTATCCCCAATTCGCTCTTCTGTCAGCCGGCTCCGCTGATGTAAACTGGTATTTGGACGACATACAAATCAATCTTATCGAAGAATAACCCGAATAAACTATTCGCTATGAAACGATTCGTTTTCTTACTGGCCGGCTTGCTGCTCATTGCTTCGAGTCTCCGGGCCCAGACCTCCGTCAGCGGTACGATTACCTCCCCGGACGGAAAGCCTGTCGCCGGCGCGTCGATAATCATCGAAGGCAGCACCGTCGGTGCCACGTCCGATGCCAAGGGTTTCTATCGGATCAAAGTCCGTTCATCCAAAGATATTCTCGTCTTCAACTTCCTCGGGTACCGGGAGGTTCGCGAATCCGTCGGGCAGCGATCCCTGATCGATGTCGTACTCTCACCCTCCGACCTTCAGATAGACGACGTCGTTGTAGTCGGTTACGGTGCCCTACGGAAAAAGGACATGACCGGAGCTGTTGCCTCGATCAAGGCCGATGCCTTCGAAAACCGGGTACTTTTCTCCGTTGACGACGCTTTAGCCGGCGGAGTGGCCGGTCTGATGGTCAACTCCTCATCCGGAAAACCCGGCTCGGAGTCGAGCATGCTTATCCGCGGTGCAAACTCCCTGACCGGCTCCACTGCCCCGCTGATTGTCCTTGACGGATTCCCGCTCTTCGATGTCAGCACCTCCACCGGGGGTGGCATAGACGGATATGACACCGGCATGTCCTCGCTCTCGATGATAAACCCCGACGATATCGCTTCGATCGAAGTGCTAAAAGACGCCTCGGCAACGGCAATATATGGTAACCGCGGAGCCAACGGAGTCATTCTCATTACCACCAAACGAGGCCGGGGCGACAGCGGAAAGATCCAATACAACACCTACTTCGGATTTCAACAGATGAATAAGCGGTATGACATGATGGATTTTCGCCAGTACGCCGCCTATCAGGTTGATCGAAACTCCTCGAACAACCACCTGTTCACGGACCCTATCACCATGCAACCCCGCACAATCGGAGACGTACAGTCGCGGGACTGGCAGGATGAAATCTTTCGTACCGGATTTATTCAAAACCATTCGCTATCTATTTCACACTCTACTGAAAAAACGAGTATGTTCGTCTCCGGTTCCTACATGCAGAACAAATCGGTCCTCATCGCCACGAATTGGCAGAAACTCACGGCTAAAGCTACGATCGACCACCGATTCACGGATTTTATACGCACGGGTGTCGATATCGGCTATAACCGAATCGTCGACGACGGAGTGCCGACCGGCGGCGAAGGCACGTCCCAGGTTGCAGGCGTCATCACTTCGGCCCTGACGGCTCTTCCTTTCGAATTCGACGAAACGACTCAGGCCTATTTCCGCCGTGCAGGCGTCTCGCAGTCCTCGCTCGACTCTTATATCGACAACTATCACGGGAATCCGGTCAACATCGCCAATGAGACCGAACTCACCAAACGCATCAACCGAATGATGCTCAATGCCTATGTCGAGGCCGACATCCTTAAGAATCTGACCTTGCGCATCACGGCAGGATATGACAGTTATTCGCTCAAAGACCGCCAGTTCTATCCCACCTCGACGCCCCGCGGCTACTTTTACAAGGGGCAGGGTATCATCGGCAGTTCTGAATCCGGAAGTTGGATCAACGAAAACACGCTCACCTGGAAGCCCGTATTCGGGAAACACCGTCTCAATGTCCTCGTCGGCATGACTGAACAAGGATACACGAACTTCTACGATCGCAGCGAAACCACTCAATACGAATACGAGGATCTCGGATCGAATAATGCCCAGATGGCTAAAGTTTTCAACGTCTACTCCAGCAAGGAGCAGGTCCGGTATGTCTCGCTCATCGGTCGAATTAACTACTCATACGACAACCGTTACATTGCCACTTTCACCCTCCGCCGCGATGCTACCTCGCGCTTCATCAACGACAAGTGGGGTACGTTTCTCTCCGGTGCATTAGCCTGGAACATCGACAGCGAAAGATTCATGCAGAATCAAAATACCGTCAGCGCCCTCAAACTGCGTCTGAGTCTGGGCGAGGTTGGCAACTCAAATGTCCCCACCTCGGGCTCCTACTCGCAGCTCTACGGAACGAACTACTCCTTCGGAACCATTGAGACCATCGGGCAGTCTTCTTTGTCTATTGCTAATGAAAACCTCTCCTGGGAGACCACTCGCGAAGTGAACGCAGGATTGGAGGTCGGGTTATGGAACGACCGGCTGAAATTCACGGCAGACTTCTATGACAAGGTTACCCGGGACCTGTTGCTTGAGGCTCCCGTTGTTAACATCGTCGGATTCGACAAGGCATGGCAGAATATCGGCAAAATGCGCAACCGCGGTATCGAGTTGAGCCTGAACGCCCAGTTGATCAACCACAAGAATTTCAAATGGAATTTCTTCGCCAACTTCGCCCGCAACAAGACCAAAATTCTTGAACTCGGCCAGGGCGGAGCCCCGATCCTGCTGGGTGTCACTTGTCTGAGCGGTCAGAATGCCGTCATCCTGCAAGAGGGCGGAGAGATCGGAGACATATACGGATACGTCACCAAAGGTGTCTATGGACTAAATGATTTCGAAATCGACGGAATAACGCCGAAGCCTGATGTCGCCGTCGAAACCGGAGCCGAAAAACCCGGGGCCATGCGCTTCGCCGACCTGTACAAGGACGAAAAGATTACATCCGACGACCGGACCGTAATCGGAAACTCGACACCCGATTTCTTCGGAGCCTTCGGCACGAACTTCACCTGGAAGAACCTCGACCTCAACCTCTCGTTCCAATATTCATACGGAGGCAACGTCTACAACGCAAACTACAATCAGCTCGCAGCGTTCACCGGAACCACGAACAACCAAATGGCATTCTTCGAGGAGCGTTGGTCGCCCCGGAACCTTGCAAGCACGCAATACTCCACGATGACGAACGGAGCGGTCTGCTCGGCATTCGTCGAAGATGCCTCGTTTCTGCGGCTCCGCTCTGCACGGATCAGCTACACCTGTCCGCGCAAATGGTTCGGCCCTAACAGCCACATCGGCTCGATCAAGTTCTATATCGCCGGAGAAAACCTCTTCGTCCTCACTCGATACTCGGGCTACGACCCCGAGGTGTACTCCAACCAAGGTTCCAGCAGCATGAGCAATATCCTCACGTCGGGCTTCGACTACGGCTGCTTCCCCCGCCCGCGCACCTTCACCGCAGGTATTAACATTCTGTTCCAGTAAAACGATCTCCATCATGAAAAAGTTCATCACCTCCGCATACTCGCGACTCGGCCGCTTTGTCGTTATCGCGGTTGCAGGCTGTATCTTCTCGGCGTGCAGCGACTTCCTCGATGTCCCCCTCGAAAGTACCGTGGCGACCTCCAACTTTTACAAGACTGCCGAAGAGTTCGACATGGGACTCACGGGCGTTTATAACATGCTGCTCTCGGCCGAATGGGCCAATGGCGACCGATACGGGTCCTATTTTCAGGGTTTCCTCATCCTTGGGCGCGTCGGAACCGATGAGATGATCATTCCGACCAACATCGACGGAAACGAGACAGAACTCTGCAACTACACCTACACCCCTTCGCATCGCTACATCTCCCGAACATGGTATGTCCAGTATCGCGGGATACAACGCGCGTGCGTTATCATAGACCGTCTGACTGACACCGATATCGGCAATGAAAGCGAGAAGAAACGGATTCTCGGCGAAGCCTATTTCCTGCGGGCCTTCTACTACTTCCATCTGGTAAGGCTTTTCGGTGAGGTGCCGATCATCAACCACGAAGTTACCGATCTCACAATGGTGCAGACTGAAAAGTCTTCCGTGGCCCAAGTCTACGAACAAATCGTCAGTGATCTGAAACTAGCCATCGGGAACCTTCCGGTGTCGAATGCGAACGGCCGGGCTCACTACTACGCAGCCAAAGCCCTGCTCGGCAAGGTCTATTTGCAAATGGCCGGCGAACCTTTGGAAGACTCCAAAGCTGCGGCTTTAGCCGAAGTCGAACTCAACGAGGTTATCCAGAGCGGTCGTTTTGAGCTCGTGAAGGATTATTTCAGTCTGTTCGATGCGTCGAACGAATACAGTTCCGAATACCTATTCGATGTCGAGTTTGCCAACAACGGTACAACCACCTACGGAGGCCAGGTCGGAACTATCGATGGTGTTCAGACCCCCAATAACCTCTATTGGTCTGCGGTATGGAGTACCCAGGAGTTCTATGAAACGTACGATCCCGCCGATCTGCGCCGCGACAACATAGCTCGCTTCAAATATGTTTACGACGACAATCAGAATCTCGTCAAGGAGGATCTCAGTTCCGAACCGATCTACTACGCCTACAAGTTCCGCCATGCCCTGACTGAGGAGGGACGGGGGCCGGGATGGGCAAACTGGGCAAATCCGATCAACTTTCCGATCATCCGTTATGCCGACGTGTTGCTGATGTATGCCGAAGCCGTTTGGCGGGCTCACGAAGTTCCTTCGCCCGAAGCGCTCGAATATGTCAACCAGGTGCGACGCCGTGGTTTCGGAGTCGATATCAAGACTCCGAATGAAGCGGTTGATCTGAAGATGATGGACGGCGACAAGTTCGCCGAGGCCCTGCTCGCCGAGCGTAGTTTCGAACTCTGCTTCGAGGGACAGCGCTGGTACGATCTGGTCCGCTTCGGAAAACTTGAGGAAGGCGTGAAGAAACTGGCCAAGTATTCGAGCGTGGCGACCTCCCAGGCGCAGAACTTCCAACCCAAACACGTAATCTTCCCCATTCCGCAGGATGTTATCGACGCCTCGAATGGGAAGATCGAACAGAATCCGCTTTGGAAATAAAACCCGATCCTTCATTCAAATTACGAAACCATGAAAACACATGCATTATACGTCGCTGGTGCCGCTCTGATGATCGCACTGTCGTCCTGTGACCGCGATCTTGACCTCGCGCATGCCTACAACAACGGTTCCAGTTCGAAACCCTACGAATTCGATGCGGATTTCAATCCGGATGATTACACCGATTTTGGAACGTTCGTCGTCGGTGACCGCAACATCTGTTGGCAGGATCCCCACATTCCCCGGTATATGCTCTGGCTTGACGGAAAGATCTCCGTCGGGAAATACGATGATTCGGGACTGTTTACGACCTACTGGTCTGCGGACAATTCCCTGCGACAGGTATCCGCCAGTCCCTGGCTCGATGAGAACGTCAATGCCTTGACCTCCGATATGGAGGTCTTTGGCAAGTGCATCGAACCCGTATCCGGATTTTACGACGGCGGCGCATGGTTCATCGGCGTGCATAAACTCATGGACGGTCGGTTGGCCGGATTCTTCCATGCCGAGAGCCATTGGCCCGGAGTCTCCGCCGCCTATAAGTCCATTGGCGTCACCTATTCCTCGGACAACGGACTGACCTGGGAAACGGGCAGACGGATCCTTTCCGGAACCGACCCCAAACCCGAAAATCCCGCCGGGCAGGGTGAGTCCTACGGCTTGGGAGACGGGTGCGTAGTTTGGAACGACGCGCGCAAAGTCTGGATATGCTACTACTCGGGCTATTGCGATGACCCCGGAAACTACATGATCACGATGGCCTGTTCGGAGGATCCGGCCGGAGCTGCCGGAACCTGGAAAAAATGGGATGGCAAAGCATTCACCGTCGAAGGCTGCAACGGGCAGACACAACTCGGCGGCGCAAACATCAAGATCGCCAATCTCGATACCTATGCCGGCGGAAATCCGTCGGTCATGTGGAACCACTACATAGGCAAATGGGTGATGGTCTATCATTCGTGGAGCCGACGCATTTGTCTTTCGACGAGTGCCGACGGTATTGCGTGGGAGGCCCCTATATCCCTCAATCTGGGTGAGGAGGAGGCCATGTATCCCAACCTGATCAGTGAAGAGGGAGATCAAACCGGGGGACAGGCTGTCCGCATGTATTATGCTGCAGACATGAATGATCTCGGACAACGCAGTCTCGCATGGAGAAAGGTCGTATTTTATTGATGTTTGGAATGTCGATCCGAAAATTCATCATTCTTTCCGCGCTGATCGTTTCCGGATGCATTTCGCATCCGGAAACGATTGCCATCGACTTCGATTCCGGAACGGAGGACTATACGCCTCTTGTACGCAAGATCCTTGCGGAGCATCCAGCCGGTGAGGTCACAATCCGATTCGGAGCGGGGACGTTCGACTTCTATCCCGAACAGGCGGCCGGCAGCTATCTCTGCGTTTCGAACAACGACAACGGCTATAAACGCTGCGCTTTTCTGCTCGAGGAGATGCGACGTGTACGGATCGAAGGGGCTGGAGAAAAAACCCAGTTGAGATTTCACGGCGCAATCGTTCCGTTCCGCGTCGCTCGATGCGAACAGATCGTTTTCGAGGCTTTCACGATCGATTGCGACGCATCGTTCATCTTCGAAGGCCTCGTCGTTGGTAACGATCCTCGTACGCACAGCATCACGCTCCGTCCGCTCGATCCGGAACGTTTCGAGATCCGGAGCGGGGAACCCTGGTTTACGGGCTACGACTGGGCGAGTCCGTTCGGTGAAAATATTTTGTTCGATCCCGGAACCCGTTCGCCCTACTATCAGGCCGAACAGTACGAACACGATCAAAAAAAAACGCTGCAGGCCGAATGGATCGGCGATTCGCTTGTCCGTCTGAGCGGCTACTCGTCTCGGGAGCTGCCTCCTGTGGGAAGCGTCTATACGGATAAAGGCCCCCATTCGACTAACCGCCGCTATCCGGGATTCTCGTTTTACAAGTCGGCCGGTGTTGAAGTCCGGAACGTCACGCTTCACGATTCGGGCGGCATGGCGCTGATCGCCGAGAACTGTCGCGACGTCGTCTGCTCGCAATACCGGGTTGAAGTCCCGCCTCAAAGCGGCCGGATGGTCTCTGCATCGGCCGATGCCACTCATTTCGTCGGATGTTCGGGAAAAATAGTGCTCCGGGCCTGCCGGTTCGAAAGCATGCTCGACGATGCCACGAACATTCACGGTGTTTACATGACGGTTGTGGATCGGTTTTCCGGGAACCGGTTTGGGGCCAGTTTTGGGCACTTTCAGCAGGAGGGTTTCGATTTTGCCGAACAAGGTGATTCGCTCGTCTTCATCGATCGTGCCGATCTGGGGGTACTCGGCTGCGGACGAGTCGAGGAGGTGAACCACGTGAATGAAAACTATTACATCATTCGAACCGGATTCGACCTGAGTGCAATTCCGGACTCGGTGCACATTGCCGTCGGGAACCGCGCGGCCGATGCCGATGTCGAAATATCGGAATGCACGGTTCGTTATAATCGCGCCCGGAGTTTTCTGCTTTCGACTCCGGGCGACGTATGCGTCGAAAACAGTGATCTTTCTTCAATGATGGCCGGAATACGCATTTGCGGTGACGCCAACTACTGGTTCGAATCGGGACGTACGCGCAACGTCGTGATCCGTAACAACCGATTCGGCACGATGGCTACCGGCGGCCGGTCTCCCCAGGCCGTTCTGCAGATCGACCCCGTTATTTCGCATGATGCCCGGAGCGGGGGGACTCCGTATCACGGATGTATCCGTTTCGAAGGAAACCTCGTGGAGTCGTTCGACAACCAGTTGATTTATGCTCTCTCGGTCGATTCGCTCGTCATCAGCAGGAACCGGTTCGTCGATTCCCGCCGGTTTGAGCCCCGGTTCGCCGGTCTCTCGGTCATCGATGCCCAGCACTGCCGCAGCGTCACAGTCCGGAACAATGACTTCTCCGGGTGGAAGGAAAATTCGACAATCAGTCTGGTCGACTGTTCCGAGCATTGTTTGGAGGGTGAAGAGATGCCTCGAATGGTTGAGAATCCTAATCCGTACTTCTATGAAAATTAGTCGATACATCCTCCCGATTCTCGCGACCGCATGGATCGGAAGCGTTTCATCCCGGCCGTTCGGAGATACGCTTCGGATGCGAGATTTCGGTGCGTTGCCCGATTCGGGAGAGGATGCTTCCGAAGCCTTGCGAAAAGCCGTCGCTACCATCGGAAAGCGGGAAATCCCCACCGTATTGTGTTTCGAGTCGGGGCGGTACGATTTCCATGCCCCTGAGGGGCAGGACGACCGGGTGAACATCGTGGCAAGACTCCGCGGCATTCGGGATTTAATAATCGACGGCGGTGGCGCTGAATTCATCGCACACGGGCGTTTGATGCTTTTCTTGGCTGAGGAGTGCGAAAGACTGACGATTCGCAATTTCTCGCTCGACTGGGAACGCCCCTATATCACACAGGCTTCGATCGTTGCTCTTGGGGACGGCCATGTTGACCTGGCTATCGATCGGAAACGTTATCCCTACCACATCGAAAAGGGGCGGATCCGCTTTACGGATGAGACTTGGGAGCGTGAAATCGATCCCGAAAGTTATTCTACGGCTTACGATCCGCAAAGCGGTGCGGTGCTTTACGGTACCCGGGACTGTCCTCTCTCGGACCGCAATGCAGTCTTCCGCGGCGAAGCCCGTGAAATCGCTCCGGACACGGTCCGCTTCTTCGGGACGGTCGACCGTCCCCTGCCGATCGGTACGGAACTCGCTCTTTACCATGGGCGGTATTTGTCCAACGCTATGACGGTGGTGAACTGCAGGAATGTCTGCTTCGAAAAAATCGACCTGCGCCATTCTCCCGGAATGGGCGTTTACGGACTCCGCAGCGAGAACATCCTGCTCAAGGCGGTTTGTACGGTCGTCAATCGTTCCGAAAAGCGTCGGTTCAGCTGTGCTGCCGATGCGTTCCACTTTACCAACTGCCGCGGATTGATCGAACTTGACGGCTGCAACTGCAACGGACAGGGTGACGATGCCTTGAACATACACGGCATCTATGCCCGGATAGTCGCTGTTTCGAAAGACCGGAAACAGATTGAGTTGTTCGGAGTCCGGTTCCCGGCAGAACGGGTGTTCAAAGCCGATGATGAGATCTGGCCGATTGTACGAACGACCGGATCTCGGGGGGCCCGGAACCGCATTGAACGCATTGTCAGGAAAAGCAGCAAGCGGCTTGTTGTCGCCTTGCGTGAGCCGCTCGATAAAACATTCAGGGAAGACGATTTTATCGAAAACGCCTCGTGGTATGCCAACGTATCGATTCACGATTGCTACTTCGGGCGAGCCAACCGCGCCCGCGGCATCTTGCTCACCACTCCCGGAAAGGTTGTCGTACATAACAACCGCTTCATGACGGCCGGAACGGCAATTCTCATCGAAGGAGATACCGACTACTGGTTCGAATCGGGCGCCGTGTGCGACATGGATATCCATGACAACCTTTTCGAGAACTGCGGCACTTCGGCTTCGAACAACGGCGGATCCGGCTGGGGCGAAGCCCTCATCAGCATCACTCCCTCTTTCCGTCCGGCAGACGAAAGCAGCCCGGTCTATCATCGCAATATCCGGATCCGCAACAACCGCATTCTCACTTATGACCGTCCGCTGCTCCACGCCCGATCGGTTGAGGGACTGCAGTTCGTGGCAAACTGTGTCGAACAAACATACGATTCCCCCGCCACAGCCGCACAACGCCAATCATTCTGCCTTGAGGGGTGTCGAAATGTGCGCATCGCCGAGAACCGGTTTATCGGCTACGGCAAACCCGATTTCGAACTGATCCATATGAACCCAAATAATATCTGTCATGAAAAAGCGAAATAAGAAAATCATTGCTGCACTGAGCGCAATCTTCGGGCTGCTTGTCATCGGGGCATTGTGCTGGAGTTTCGTACTCTGTTACAGGACACTCCATCCGCCCCGCCTGACCGATCTCAGCTGGCTCACCCGGCAATATCCTCATACCACAGAATGGCTCGACAGCATCCGCAGCAACGGATTGCTGCATGATATCGTACGGTTGAATGCCGACGGAGAGCGACTCCATGCCCGGTGGCTATGGGCTCCGGAGCCTACCGAAAAGACCGCCGTGCTCTTTCATGGCTATCAGGGTTCGGCGGAAACCATGCTCATGATCGGCTATCTCTTCAACCATGATTTCGGATTCAATGTTCTGATTCCCGATCTGCGCGGTCATGGGCAAAGCGAACCTTCGGCCATCAGCATGGGGTGGACTGAACGAACGGAAGTGGTGGACTGGATCCGAACGGCAGATTCGCTTTTCGGCGGCAATACGCAGATCGTCCTGTACGGCGTTTCGATGGGTGCCGCCACTACGATGATCGCCGCTGCCGAAGAGTCGCTGCCCGCATGTGTCCGCTGTGCCGTGGAGGATTGTGGCTACACTTCAACCCGGGATATCTTTGCCGATTCTTGGGAGAAGCAGTGCCGACTGCCGCTCTTTCCGCTCTTCCATCTATCGGACCTTTGGTGCCGGATCCTCTACGGATGGAGTTTCGCAAAGGCTTCTCCGCTCGATGCCGTGCACCGATGCAGGTTGCCTATGTTGTTCATTCACGGCGACAAGGACTCGGTCGTCCCTGTGGAAATGGTTCACCGGCTGTACGAAGCGAAAATCGGAGACAAGGAACTCTGGATACTTTCCGGCGTCGATCATGGTGCCGCCTATCTCCACGATCCGCAGATATATGCGCAGCGCGTCCGCACATTCGTGGAGCACTGGTTCGAATGCCCCGCCATCCTTGAACAATGAAATGACAATGAAAAAACTGCTGTTCCTTCTTTTTTGCACCGGGCTCGGACTTCCTGTTGCAGGACAACGCTGGCAGATTGATCCGGACGGAGGCATCGTCTGGAGACCCGGAAACGATACGCCCCACAGGGATCATCTCGAAATGACCGGCGAGCAGATCTCGACGGTTCTCCGCTGGGTTGTGGATGACCGAGGAGCCTTTCGCGTCGAACGTTCGCTGATCTTCCCGCTGTTACGTGTCCGTCCCAATGATACGCATGCCAGTCTGATGTGCCGCGTGGCCACGGATATTCCCTCGCTGTTGGCCGTGAATACCTCCGCCTCGGGTTTCAATGCTTCGGCCCTGCAGTTCGAACGGGTCGAAAAGATCGTCATAGACGGTACGGTCCGGGTCTTTAGTCAATGGAGTTTTAATGCCGTGGGGGCCGGATACGAGGAGGTGGAGCATCCGGCTCCGGTCTTGGCCATGGAGCGCACGATCTTTCCTTCGCCGACACAACCCGCCCTCTGTGAACGGTATCTTATCCGCAACATCGGTTCGCAAACGCTGGAGATTTCCATCCCAGAGTTTTCGCAAATCGTGACGACCCCTTCGGAACGAGGCATTACGGGCGGCTACGTCATTCGGGCCGAATTGCTCGATGCCGGAATCCGCATACTGCAGCCCGGAGATTCGACCGTGGTGGATGCCCTCTTCCGGGCTTGTCGAGTCGGAGAGACACTTCCGCCCGCAGATGTCGGAGCCGAACTCCGCTCTCGTAGGGAGTTCGTGTCTGCAATCTCGGACAAACTGGTCCTGGAGACCCCGGATCCGGTAGTCGACACGGAATTCCGCTTTGCCAAGATCCGGGCTGCCGAAAGCATTATCAAGACCCGCGGCGGCTACATGCATGCTCCGGGCGGCGAATGTTACTACGCGGCTATTTGGGCCAACGATCAGGCCGAATACGTCAACCCTTTTTTCCCAATGCTCGGATACGACATCGGGAATCGATCGGCACTCAACGCATTCCGCCACTTCGCCCGTTTCATGAATGCTGAATACCGGCCTATTCCTAGTTCGATCATCGCCGAGGGCGACGACATCTGGAACGGGGCCGGCGATCGAGGCGATGCCGCGATGATCGCATACGGCGCTGCGCGCTACGCCTTGGCCCGCGGGGAACGGAACGAAGCCGAAGAGCTGTGGCCTTTGGTGGAATGGTGTCTCGAATACTGCCGGCGCAAACTCACTCCCGAAGGGGTCGTCGCTTCCGATACCGATGAATTGGAGGGCCGATTCCCTGCCGGCAAGGCCAATCTCTGTACATCGACACTCTATTATGATGCCTTGCGGTCGGCCGTCTATCTCGGACAGGAGCTCGGATGTCCGCGTGAAACGCTGCGAGTTTACAAACGGCAGACTTCGGAGCTCGCTGAGGCGATTGAATGCCATTTCGGCGCCACGGTTGCCGGATACGAAACTTACCGCTATTTCGATGGCTGTACGAAACTCCGCTCGTGGATATGCATGCCGTTGATCGCCGGGTTGCAAAACCGCAGCGAAGGGACTGTTCGGGCGCTGCTCGGAAAAGAGCTGATGACCGAAAACGGCCTCCTCACCGAACAGGGCAGTTCGACCTTCTGGGACCGTTCGACCCTTTATGCTCTGCGGGGAATCTACATCGCCGGGCAGGCCGACCGTGCAACGGAATTCCTCAGTCATTATGCCCGGCGCAGACTCCTGGGCGATCATGTTCCCTATCCGATCGAAGCATGGCCCGAGGGCTCTCAACGCCACTTGGCCGCCGAAAGCGGGCTTTTCTGCCGCGTTATCACCGAGGGATTGTTCGGGATTCGCCCCACCGGGTTCAGGAGCTTCGATCTTACCCCTTCAATGCCTTCCGGATGGAATCGCATGGCGTTGCGGCACATTCGGGCCTTTGAAAACAACTTCGACCTTGTCATCGAGAAACAGCCGGACGGGTTTCTGCGAGTCACGCTTGCGATTTCGGGACGCAATCCCCGAGCTTTCCGGCTTCGACAGGGAGCGTCCCTGCGTATCAAACTTCCATAATTTACAATATCCTGATGAAAAAACTGCTTCACACCCTGTTGCTGTTTGCTGTCGGGCTCTTTGCAGCCTGTCAGGCCCCGACATCCGGTGGCGATGTCTACTTGAATGATTTCCTTGACGACCTGACTGCACAAACCGACGCAGGACCGGCCATTCGGGCCGCCTTGTCCCATTGTGCCCGGATCCGGGCCGCACGGCTTATTCTTCCGGGTGGAGAACTCCGGATACGACCCGATCTGGCGGTCGAAAAGTACCAGTTCATCAGCAACAACGACGAAGGTTTGAAACGGATTGCCTTTGATTTGGTCGGCCTGCAAGATTTCACCATTGAAGGTGCTGACACGAAACTCCTTTTCACAGGTTTCGTTTCACCGTTCAACCTCGAACGTTGCCGCAACATCACGATCCGCAATCTTTCGATCGACTTTACCCGCACGTTTCACTCCGAAGGTACCGTACGGGCGGCCGGAAACGGATGGCTCGATTTGGAGTTCCCGGACAAATACCGATGCGATCTGACGGACGGATGCTTGCGTTTCCTCGATGACGAAGGTCGTGTCTACCCCTATTCCAGTTTGTTGGAGTTCGATACCCAACGATGCGAACCGGCTTTCCACGTCGACGACTACTGGCTCCCGGCCCATACCATTCCTGCTGAACGGCGTCCTAACGGATGGATTCGGATTTTCCGCAGTGATTTGAAGGCCGCGATCGGGAATACGATGGTCTTCGGGGCCGCCCGACGGCTCAATCCCGGGATCACCGTTTCCGATTCGCAGGGTATTGCAATCCTCGACGTGAAGCTCCATCACTGCGGAGGGATGGGGGTCATCGCACAACGCAGCCGCGACATCGGAATTGAACGGATGGAAGTTGTTCCGGCTCCCGGCAAAAAACGCATGATCAGCATCACGGCCGACGCCACGCATTTCTCCAATTGCGGGGGACAGATCCGTCTAATTGACTGTACGTTCGAAAATCAGAAGGATGATGCCTCCAATATTCATGGACTATATATGCCCGTCGATACGATTTTCGATCGGGAGCGGATTTGGGTTCGCTGGGGACACAGCGGGCAATACGGCACAGATTTCCTCGTCCCGGGGATGGCGGTGGAAATTGTCGACAACCACACGCTTGAAGCCTATGCCCGGCGGATTGTTGCTAAGGTCGAACGGTTCAACAAGGAGTATTCTGCGGTAACCTTCACTGAACCCTTACCCGAGAACATTCGTCCCGGCCATCTGATTGCAGCCGACGAACCCGGTCCCGATGTTCACATCAGCGGTTGCCGGATGTCGGGAAACCGCGCCCGCGGTTTGCTGATTGGTTCCCGCGGACGGGTTATCATCGAAAACAACTATTTCCATATCGCCGGAGCCTCGATCCTCTTTGAGGGCGACGGTAACTTCTGGTTCGAACAATCCGGTGTCCGTGACGTAACAATTCGCAACAACATCTTCGCAAACGGCAATTATGGAAGCCGGGGATGGGGAAGTGCCTGCATTGCTGTCGGCAGCGGAATTTCCCAGCGGCAGACAAGTCGTTATCACCGCAATATTCAGGTCGATGGAAATCTGTTCCGAGTATTCGATCCCCGCATTGTTAATCTGTATTGCGTAGACGGATTCCAATTCTCTGCGAGCAATCGCATCGTGCGAACGTCAGACTATCCTGCGACATTCGATCCGAAGCTCCATTTCGTATTCGACCAATGCGATCACATCGAGATTCCACGACAGATTGAAATGGCTGAACAGCGTTGAAAGAGTCCTTCTAAAAAATCGATATCAGATGGGAGTTGCAACAATAAAAGTTTGCAACTCCTATTTTCCCATACTTTGGAATAAAAGTCCGCAAGACACAGCTAAAGAAGTTGGATACATTATTCTCATGTAGGATTTCATTCCGTCGTGAATAATATAACATAGGCCGTAGCAAAAACAGAGGAGGATACTCATCATATTTCCATGGAGCACTATAAAATCTGAGCGTAGCAGGTTGAAGATAAACTGGTGGTTACATCTTCATTCAACTTTTTTAGGGGGGCTGGCATTTATGTCGAATGCGCACTCTCTAAATTGCCTCATTATCTGGATTTTATTCCATATTGTCACATATCCCAATAACTCCGGCTTAGCACCTGACTGAAATGAAACAATAGAAAAATATTGGGTCATCAACCGGAGTGAATATTATAGACAGCAAGTTTTTCAGGCTGTAGAAAATGATAAGGCGCAATTTGCCTCCGATAATGATACAGCCATGATTCAATATATTGAGTAAATCGGCTAATTGATGTCCAAGTTAATTTCCTGCTTGTGTTACCAATAATACGACGCAGATCTTCCAATTTTATAGCCTCGAAAATATCTTCCGATGTAAAAGTATTTCCATTCCAGACTTTTTATTTCAAACGTTATATCAACTATATTTAGCCGCTGCTCCGATCTGAAAAAATACACTTCATACGTTGGCAAAAGTAAGACGACGTCTGATGAATATCCGAGATGAATCAGTAAAGTGATTCCAGGAATGAAATCGCTACTATGGACTGTCATTGCATTGAGGGAATTCGAGATGAAAATGGTCTGGTTGAAAGTAAACCATCCTGTAGTCATGGACTGCGGAAGAAAATCGCAATTCCGAAATCTCCGATTTATTGGGCAAAGCAATTTACACCTACAGATCTTATGGGAGATAGCAGTTCCGATGCAGGAACTCGGTGCCGGACGATGTCTTGACGGTTCGCAGACTTCTTTGGATCTGTTTGTAGAAGGGTTCACATGGATGATCAACATCTAGATAAATGATTCCGATAAGTATAAGCATGTCGTACTGAACCGCAAAAACGCTATTGTTTTTAGCAAATTTGCTCGATCGGAAAATTTTTCGTAGCTTGCAGTAGGTTATTTGAAATGCGGCATTTAGACGCAATAAGCTGAAAATAAATCGTTACCTTCGCGTTACCTATTTTCCTATATAAAAGTTGTAACGACCCGATAAATCGAATCGTTACAGTTTTTTAATCCCGTTCCCCGCGGGGTTCGCCTTTTGGTTCGGGGAGCATTCGCCCCGGCTGTTCGGAAACGCTCTTTTTCAGGGGCGCGGAAGGGGCGGCTGCCGTCGTCGGGGAGGGGCTAATTGCCGCTTTTCAGGCGGTCGGCGTCGAGCTGCGCCCGGGATTTCGACTTGGTTACCAGCCATACCCCCGCGAAGACGCACAGCGCGGCTCCGGCCTTGGTGAATCCGAAGGTGTCGAGTCCGATCGCCACGGTGAACAGCACCGCCACGACGGGCTGCACGTAGTTGTACATCGACACGACCGTGGGCCGCAGGTGGTGCTGGCCGATGGGAACCATTAGGTAGGAGAGGAACGTGGAGCAGACCACGACGTAACCGATTCCGGCCCAGGTCCGGGGCGCCAGCCCGGCGTAGTCGACCGCGGTCAGCGGACGGTAGTAGATCACCACGGCGACTATGGCGGCAAAGAGGAACATCCACTTCATCGTCGTCACGGGCGAGTAGCGGACGATCACGTTGCGGAAGGCCGTGAGGTAGGTGGCGTAGCTGACGGCGCTGACGATGCACAGCACGTCGCCCATGACGCTCGACGAGTGTCCTGTGCCGTGCTGGCTCACGAGAATCAGGATCAGCGCCCCGGCGCATCCCAGAAAGACGCCCCCGGCCTTCAGCCACGTGATCGGCTCGCGCAGGAACAGCGTCGCCAGCACCATCGTCAGCACGGGGACCACCGTGGCGATGATCGACGTGTCGATGGGCGAGGTGAGCGACAGCCCCCACAGGAACAGCATCTGGTTGAGCTGGATGCCGAAGACGGAGGCCAGGAGCAGCAGCGCGATGTCGCGCCGGGCGACCCGTTCGCGGGGCAGCAGCAGCGAGACCGTCCAGAACAGCAGCGCCGCGCCCACCATGCGGTAGACGCTCAACGCGAAGGGGTTGACCCCTCCGGGGTTGGCCTCGGACCAGAGTACGCTTTTGCCGATCGGGGCGTTGAGTCCCCAGACGATGTTGGCGACCCACAGGGCCGCATGTCCTTTCAGTTTTCCTTTGTCCATCTTTCGTAGCCCGTTCGAGAAGCGGGGTTCTGAAGCGGGGCGGGCGCCGATCCGTTTCCGAATCTCGATTTCGGCCACCGCCCTTGAATCCCGGCTTTTGGCCGGGGCAAATATAAGGTAAAATTCGGTGCGATAATTGCCCGGTTTTCTTTTTGTGAGTAAAACGCGCTATAATCTCGACCTGGTTTTCGCCAACGTGTTTTTCGGAGCGAATTTTTCGTTCTACGTCTCCCTCACGCGCAATTACCTCGATTTCCAGCAGATATTCATGTTGCAGGTGCTTTCGGCGGCGGTTTTCTTCATCCCCTTCGCCCTTTTCTCCCGCTACTCCTACCGCATTACGTGGCGCGATGTGGGCAACATTCTGATTGTCACGCTGCTGATCGTCTACGGCTGGATGTACATGCTGCTCTGGGGGTCGTCTTACACCACGCCCATCGACGCCTCGGTCATCGCCACGCTCGGCCCGGCCTTCACGCTGATCATGGATCACCTGATGCACCCGCGCAAGTATATCGGGACGCGTGTCGTGGGGGTGGTCTGCGCACTCGTCGGCGCCGGAATCCTGATTCTCGGCGACGGCTTCTCGCTTACCCACGGCAGCCGCGCCCAGGGCAACCTGTTCGTGCTGGCGGCCGTGGTGGCCATCGCCGTCAATACGGTGATTATCAAGCCGCAGCTGGAGAAGCTGGGCACGCTGGTCGTGATGGGGTGGTACTACATCATCGGGCTGGCCATAACGGCGCCCTTCTTCTGGAAATACATCGACCACGTACCGTTTCTGCGGCTTCCGCTGTTTGCGCAGGCCGAACTGGGCTATATCCTCATTCTGGGAACCGTCCTGCCCATGTACCTGCTCTACCGCGGCACGGAGAAGCTGACCTCGGTGCACACGGCGCTTTACCGCTACATCCAGCCCGTGATCGCGGGCATCCTGGCCATTACGCGCGGACAGGCGCATTTCGACGCCGCGAACATCACCGCCTCGGTCTTCATCTTCGCGGGCGTCATCCTCGTGGTGGTAGGCTATAAGTATTATGTCCGCCACGGCCTGCCGAAACTGCGCAGCGACGGACGGCTGGAACACTAATCGGCCAGCAGCCGTTCGCGCCAGGCGTCGGGAACCGGTTCGCTCCGCTGGCGTGCGAAGTCGAAGACGACCATCACCGAGCGGCTTTCGCTGCGCACCTCGCCGCCGGCGAGCAGCTGCTGGAAGAGCGTCAGGCTCTTCGTTCCCACCCGTTCGCAGGTGGTCGTCACCCGCACGGGGTCGTGCATCCTGACCTGCCCCAGGTAGGAGGTCGAGGTCGAGACGGTGAGAATCCGCAGGTCTGCGAGCAGCACCTCCGCGCCCAGCACCTTTTCGTAGAACTCCATCTTGCCCACGTCGAAATACATCTGCTGCGAGACGTTGTTCACGTGCTGAAAGGGGTCCACGTCGGAGAACCGTTTCTGAATCGGGGTTTCGAGCGTGCGCGCCATCTTATTCGCGGATGATTTTCACCTCGCCGCCTTCGCCGAACGCGATGATCGACGACGCCTTGCGGGTCGGTTTGCCTTCGAAACGGGGGTTGACGACGAAATCCACGCCGTCGATGATCTCGCGGGCCACGTCCTGCAATCCCACGGGCGTCGCTTCGCCCGAGATGTTGGCCGAGGTCGAGACGATGGGCCGTCCCAGGGCGCGGAGCATCCGGCGGCAGAATTCGTGGTCGGGGATGCGCACGCCGAGCGTCCCTTCGTCGGGGATGAGGTTTTCGGCAAGCCCCGCGGCGCCCGGCAGGATGGCCGTCAGGGGCGAGGTGGCCAGCTCCATCACCTCGAAGGCGATTCCCGGGGCCTTGTTGACGTAGCGGACGATCATGTCGGCCGAGGCGCACAGCACGAGCATTGATTTCTTGTTCCCGCTCCGCTTGAGACGGTATATCCGCTCCACGGCGGCGGCGGAGGTGGCGTCGCAGCCCAGTCCCCAGACCGTGTCGGTGGGGTAGAGGATGATGCCGCCCGCGCGCATCGTGCGCACGGCCTCGTCGACCTCCCTTTGCATTTCGGTTTGCGTCTGCATGGCGGTTATTTCAGGGGTAATATTTCGATCCAGTAGTCGTCGGGGTCGTTGATGAAGTAAAGCCCCATGTCGTGGTTTTCGTAACAGACGCAGCCCATGGCGCGGTGGTGCTCGCGCACGGCGTCGTAGTCGCCCGCCACGCGCATGCAGAGGTGGCTCTCGTTCTCGCCCAGCTCGTAGGGCGCGGCGGCGTGGTCGCGCAGCCAGGTAAGCTCCAGGCGGAAGGGGCTTTGTCCGTCGCCCAGATAGACCAGCGTGAATCCTCCGTCGGAGGCCTCTTTGCGGCCCGTTTCCCGCAGCCCGAGGGCCTTGTCGTAGAAGGCGATGCTGCGGTCGAGGTCCGTTACGTTGATGTTGAAATGGTCGAAACGACTTTTGATCTCCATAGATTCAGGTGTTTTTATACGGTACAAAAGTAATTTTTAATTTTTAATCTTTAATTTTTAACTCCGAATTTTATACCTTTGCACCACGAACGAAAAAATCCGAAAAAAAACGATAATCTTATGGGAAGAGCCTTTGAGTATCGCAAAGCGCGAAAAATGAAACGCTGGGGTCACATGGCCCGCACCTTCACCAAGTTGGGCAAAGAGATCGAGATCGCCGTCAAGGCCGGAGGTTCCGACCCGTCGGGCAACACCCGCCTGCGCATTCTGATTCAGAACGCCAAGGCCGAGAACATGCCCAAGGAGAACATCGAACGGGCCATCAAGCGCGCCACCGAGAAGGATGCCGCCGACTACAAGGAGGTGATCTACGAGGGATACGGCCCTCACGGCATTGCGTTCCTCGTCGAAACGGCCACCGACAACACCAACCGCACCGTGGCCAACGTGCGCATGTATTTCAACAAATGCGGCGGCACGCTGGGCAACAGCGGCTCGGTGGGCTTCCTGTTCGACCACAAGTGCGTCTTCAAGTTCCGCGCCGCCGAGGGTGTCGATCCCGAGGAGCTGGAGCTGGAGATGATCGACCTGGGGGTCGACGAGTTCTACTCCGAGGAGGACGGAATCACGGTTTACGCCCCCTACGAATCGTTCGGCGCCATCCAGAAGTGGCTCGACGACAAGGGCTTCGAGATCGTCTCGGGCGAGTCGGTGCGTATCCCCTCCGACGTGAAGGAGCTTGACGCCGAAGGCCGCGAATCGGTCGAGAAGCTGGTCGAGAAACTCGAAGAGGACGACGACGTGGTGAACGTATACCACACCATGAAGGACGCCGACGAGGAGTAGTCGCTGATTTCACGGGGCGTTTTGCCCTTGTACCTGCGAGGCACGGACGGGATTACCGGTTCGTGCCTCGCTTCGTTCATCCCCCCCCCTATGTAGCATGGCTCACTCGAAGAGGACAAACCTTTTTCCCTCCGTCAGGCAGGCGGGGCAGTACCAGTCGGCGTATTCCGACGGATAGAGGTTGCCGCAGTTCGGGCAGACTGCGAACCGGCCCGTGTCCGGGGCGTTGCGTCCCTCCTGCCGGCAGCGTTCCAGCAGGGCGATGTTCCGCATGTCTCCCGCCGAGGCCCAGGTCAGTATGCGCGCCGCATAGCGGTTGCCGCGCTCCATCGCCCGGCGGATGTCGGCTCCGGAGCGTCCGGCGTGGGCCTGTCGTTCGTAGGCGACGCTCCGTTCGAGGTTGCCGTCGGTCGTGCCGCCGAAAATGATGATCTTCCCCGGGGGCGTGTAATGACCTCCGAGATGGAGGATCGCCGTCGCGCAGTTGTTCTCCTGCAACCGCTCGGAGAAGGCCATGGCCCGGAACAGCCGTTCGGCCGTGTGGCGCTCTTCGTCGGCCGCGATGCCTGCGAAATGGTCGTATTGCACCGATTTGACGTGTTTGCGGCGGCAGCAGGCGTCCAGGTCGGCGAGCGTTTCGGCCCACGGCGAACCCTTCGGCGACCGGGGTTCGCGCGTCGCAGCGTAGTACATCCAGGCAAGAATGCCTGCCGATGCCGCGAATAACAGAAGTATCAGACCGAGACGCAGTTTCATAATGTGTTGCCGGGGGAAAGCCGCAGTCCGGAACGTGCATTTTTTGTGCCAACGGGCGCCTGTTTCATCTGCCGCCGGGGATTTTTGCAGCTCTGCTTTGGATTTCGGGTTCCAATCCCTATATTTGTAATCCGTCTTTGCGGAAACCAGGAGCGGGACGGCCTTGGGTATGAAAATCGGATTGAGCCTTTTTGCCGTGGCGGCCGCGGCTCTGCTGGCTGTCGGCTGCGGCGGAGACAAGGGCGGCGGTGAGGACGAGGCGAACTACGACGGCTGGATGCTGACCCGCTGGAAGGACGGTACGGCCTTGACCGGAACGGTTTACCTGCAACTCGGCGAAGACGGGACATTCACCCTTTACCAGAGTATCGGGACGTTCGGGTACGCCCGGTTCACCGGGACCTACGCCCTTGTCGGCGATCCGGCGACCGGGCAGGTGCTTTCGGGGACCTATGCCGACGGTACGCCCCTGGCCGACCACATCTCCCCGGAGCTGTATCAGGTGGTAGTGGAAACCGCCGCTCAGATGGGGATGGATGAGCAGACCATCGCCCAGTACAAAGCTTGGGCCCTGGCCAACAGCTTTTCCTCCCTGGCTACGATGGATGAGACTACCAGCTCCAACGCCATGGCCATTGATATGTATGTCAACGCCAAGGCGGTCAATGCCGGCATCGCCATCGACGCTGTGGAGACCTATGCCTTCCAGGGCGGTATTTTTGACGGCCTGTCCCCTGAGTACCAGGAGGTATACCTGGCCAGCGGCCTGCTGATGATTCTGGACCCTGATTCCATGAGCCAGCAGACGAAGGACGCCCTGACCGCCGTGCTGGGGGAGGAGGCCTTTGAGCCCGCCACCCAGGAGGCCCTGCAGGAGGAGGTGGCCCAGATCGGCGCCATGATGGACACCTGGAAGAGCCGGGACGTGGAGAGCTTTGACCAGATCTATGATAAGGATGCCATCCTGAACAGCGACGACGAGGCGTTCGGCGGTGCTGGCACTGTCCACAACAAGG
>ENA-ORUG01000990-ORUG01000990.1-human-gut-metagenome-genome-assembly--contig:-NODE-990-length-28617-cov-3.785589_pt1 | contig 28617 bp, 19 predicted proteins | sample MGYA00242079_ERZ509207 | MGnify/ENA primary metagenome ERZ509207 (study PRJEB26280, sample SAMEA2338780) | human gut metagenome | biome: human gut; feature: human-associated habitat; material: faeces...
GTGGCACGCGAGCTGGGTTCAGAACGTCGTGAGACAGTTCGGTCTCTATCTGTTGTGGGCGCAGGAAATTTGAGAGGATCTGACACTAGTACGAGAGGACCGTGTTGGACTGACCGCTGGTCAATCTGTTGTTTCGCCAGGAGCATGGCAGAGTAGCTAAGTCGGGAACGGATAAGCGCTGAAAGCATCTAAGCGCGAAGCCAGCCTCGAGATAAGATTTCCACATGAGGGACGTCGAAGACGACGACGTAGATAGGTTGCAGATGTAAAGCCAGCAATGACAAAGTCGAGCAATACTAATTACCCCAACACTTCCCAAAAAGAAAGTCACCAGAGCGGAATCCATACCTCACTCGTTTCCCCCAAGTCAATCACACGCCACGGGCACAACCGGAAAGTCGGAAAAAGCCCAGGACGAAAAAAAGAATTAAGGTGGTTATAGCATCAGGGCTCCACCTCTACCCATACCGAACAGAGAAGTTAAACCTGATCACGCCGATGGTACTGCGCAAGCGGGAGAGTAGGTAGCCGCCCCCTCGAGCGCCGGAGACACACGTCCCCGGCGCTTTTTTTCATACACCTATCCCGACCGGCCGTCCCCGAACACACCACAACCCAGCCCACAACAAAAAGAAAAAAACAGAAACCGAAACCATATATAAAAAAATAGCACCACACACAGTATGCACAAATTGAAAACCCTCCCGAATAAAATATATTCTCAAATCAATACACACCGGTCCTTCCCTTTGCAAAACAGCACCCCCCTGCCGGCCATTTTCTCATGATCTGCGATGGTAGGTAGATTTCAGCAATGGACGCACAAAGCAGCAGAATACCTACAAAACAAGAAATCCTTTTGGCAGAGGAATACCACCCATTCCAGCCCGCAGCCACTCAAAGCAGCACAACAAAAGACCACGAGCCGTATCAGCAAAATAGCCCCACGACACCACCCCAAAATCAAAAACAAAAAGAAAAAAGCCCGTAAAAACAATACAGGCCTTTTATCCTAAAAAAGAAAAAAAACACACTACTCACTATCCACCAACATCCCTAGTCGTACTTCCTTGATGGCTTCCTTACCCTTCGACATACCGATGATAGCCGAAGCAAAGTCCGTAGCCGCAGCAGGACCCTTTCCCGTTACAATATTCCGGTCTATTTCAACCATACGTCCACTCACCACTGCACCGTGTAACATACCCTCGAAACCCGGATAACATGTTGCCGCGCGATTTTCGAGCATGCCATTGACCCCAAGAACAAAAGGAGCAGCACAAATAGCTGCCAACGGTTTCTCGGCTGCTGCGTGGCCTTTCAGAGCATCGACTAGACGAGCACAACCACCCAGATTCTTAGAACCCGGCATTCCTCCCGGCAATATGAGCCATTCTGCCGTACCGAAATCGACTTCTTTCAGTAACATATCGGCCGATACAGAAATACCGTGAGCACCGGAAACGATCTTTTCGTCGGTTATGGATACGGTACGTATTTCCATGCCTGCGCGGCGCATCATGTCTACTACGGTCAGAGCTTCGATCTCTTCAAAACCTTCGGCTAAAAACAAATAAGAGATTTTCATAGTTATATTATTTTAGATATTTGATTTACACAAAAATAGAAATTTTACATCAATATCCTACATAAAAAAAGATATTGTTTCCCAAAAGAGCTTCCGATCGGATTTTTATTGCTTTCGTCGGAAAATAAAAACCACAAGAGAATGAGGTTCGCATAAAATCATTATCTTTGTCAATATACATGATATAAATGTGATCCTGTAAGTATGAATAGTTTTGGAAATATATTTCGTTTGACAACTTTCGGCGAGTCTCACGGCTTGGGTGTCGGCGGGGTTATCGACGGTATGCCGGCCGGAGTCGAGGTAGATACAGAATTTATACAACATGAGCTCGATCGTCGTCGTCCCGGACAATCGTCCATTGTAACGGCACGGAAAGAGAGCGATAAAGTGGAGATACTTTCCGGCGTTTTCGAAGGTCGATCTACGGGAACACCCATAGGATTTGTCGTTTACAACCAAGACCAACACTCGAACGATTATGATAATTTGCGGGATTGTTATCGTCCTTCCCATGCCGATTATACCTATGCGATGAAATACGGTGTGCGCGACCATCGTGGGGGAGGACGCTCTTCGGCTCGGGAAACGGTATCCCGTTGTGTCGCGGGTGCGTTGGCCAAGAGTGCATTGGCCGGTTTGGGAATCAGAGTGCGTGCCTATACCTCTCAGGTTGGCCCTATTGCTCTGTCTGGGAACTATACCGATTATAATCTTGACTGTATCGAAGAAAATATCGTCCGTTGTCCCGATGCGGAGACCGCCCGACGTATGATAGAACTTATATCGGAAGTAAAGGCCGAAGGCGATACTGTTGGTGGGGTCATCACCGGTGTTGTTCAGGGTGTACCCGTAGGATTGGGCGAACCTGTATTCAATAAACTGCACGCTGATTTGGGTGCCGCGATGTTGGGGATCAATGCCGTGAAAGGTTTTGAATACGGTATGGGGTTCGGCGGAGTACAATATCGTGGTTCTCAGATGAACGATACGTTTGTCGTGCAGGACAGCCGTGTCATGACCGAAACCAATCATTCGGGTGGCATACAAGGAGGTATTTCCAATGGTGGGGATATTTATTTCAGGGTTGCATTCAAGCCGGTGGCAACTCTTTTGCGTGATGTTGCTACCATCGACAAAGCCGGAAATCCGGTTATTGTTAAGGCGCGCGGTCGTCATGACCCGTGCGTTTTACCCCGAGCAGTACCCGTCGTCGAGGCTATGGCTGCTATGGTTGTGCTCGACCATTATCTGATGAACAAGACAAAACATCTTTAAAAAATATATGAATATGGATATAAAGTCGTATATCGAGGCGAATAAGGCCCGATTCAGAGAGGAGCTTTTTTCGCTGATCCGCATTCCATCTATCAGTTCCGACTCTTCCCGAAAAGCCGATATGGAGGCTTGTGCCGCCCGTTGGCGGGAACTGCTTTTGGCAGCCGGAGTCGATCATGCCGAAGTTATGCCTACCTCTGCATCTCCGGTGGTGTTTGCCGAGAAAATTTTGGATGCGGCATGGCCTACGGTACTTGTTTACGGGCATTATGATGTGATGCCCGTAGAGCCTCTCGAATTATGGAATACAGAGCCTTTCGAGCCGGTCATCAAAGACGGAATCCTTTATGCCCGGGGAGCCGATGACGATAAAGGCCAGTCGTTTTTACAGCTCAAAGCTTTTGAATATGCCTTGAAAGAGGGAATATTACGTTGCAATGTGAAGTTCATCATCGAAGGTGGAGAAGAAATAGGTTCGCCCGGAGTCGAAGAATTTTGCCATGCGCATACCGATATGTTGAAAGCCGACATCATCTTGGTGTCCGATACCAGTATGGTAGGAGCCGACATACCTTCTATTACGACGGGTTTACGCGGTTTGGCATATTGGCAGGTCGAGGTAACCGGACCCAATCACGATTTGCATTCGGGTATTTTCGGCGGAGCGGTAGCCAATCCCATCAATGTCCTTTGTCAGATGATTGCCGCCCTTACCGATGCCGATGGTCGTGTTACACTGCCCGGTTTTTATGATGATGTCGAGGAAGTTTCCCGTGAAGAACGCGATATGTTGGCAGCTGTTCCTTACGATGAAGACAAATATAAAGCTAATGTAGGTGTGAAAACGCTTTTCGGCGAGAAAGGTTATACGACACTCGAACGTACGGCCATACGTCCCACTTTCGATGTCTGCGGCATTTGGGGTGGTTATACGGGAGAAGGAGCCAAGACGGTACTGCCGTCGAAAGCTTATGCCAAATTGTCGAGCCGGCTTGTTCCGCATCAGAATCATCATAAAATAGAACAGTTGATGATCGACCATTTCAGACGGGTCGTCCCCGATACGGTACAAGTGAAAATAGAGGCGATACATGGCGGCGAGAGCTATGTGTGTCCGATAGATATTCCGGCATATAAGGCGGCCGAGAAGGGCTATGAAGAGGCTTTCGGGAAACGTCCGTTGGCCGTACGTCGCGGAGGTAGCATTCCTATCATCGCCGTTTTCGAACAGGTGCTGGGCATCAAGTCCATACTTATGGGCTTCGGTCTTGAAAGCGATGCAACCCATTCTCCCAACGAAAATATCCCTGTCGATATTTTGCAAAAAGGGATTATTGCCGTTGTCGGATTTTATAAAAATTTCGGGCATTGATGGCAGATCATATTCGACCGCTTTATGCCGATATGGGAAATTATTTGGCTTCCCGTTTCCCGTATAAGGTACAGAAAATCTCGCTGAATGCGGGATTTTCTTGTCCCAATCGGGACGGCACGAAAGGGTGGGACGGTTGTTCTTATTGCAATAACCAGACTTTCAGCCCCGATTACTGTCATACGGGGAGGAGTATTACGGAGCAACTCGATGAAGGTATTGCTTTTTTTGCTCGTAAATATCCCGAGATGAAATATTTGGCCTATTTTCAGGCCTATACCGGCACTTATGGAGAAATGTCCCGCCTCGTGGCTTGTTACGAAGAAGCGTTGGCTCACGCTGGTGTCGTGGGGCTTATCATCGGTACGCGGCCCGATTGCATGCCGGGGGAGTTGCTCGAATATCTGGCGACTCTTTCCCGCCGGTGTTACATGATGGTGGAGTATGGTATCGAGAGTACGCTCGATGCTACGCTCCTGAAAATCAATCGGGGGCATGACTATGCTTGTGCCGTCGATGCGGTGAGGCACACGGCAGAGGCGGGTATTCCCGTCGGAGCACACATGATATTGGGGCTTCCCGGAGAAAGCCGGGGTGAAATGCTGTCTCATGCCGTCCGTCTTTCGGAATTGCCGTTGACAATGGTAAAGTTACATCAGTTGCAGTTGATACGGGGCACACGCATGGCACGGGAGTATGAGCGTGAACCTGCCGATTTTCACCTTTATGCGGTCGATGAGTATATCGACTTAGCGATAGATTTTATCGAACGGTTACGTCCCGACATTGTTGTCGAACGGTTTGTGTCCCAGTCTCCCGATACATTGCTCATCGCACCCCGTTGGGGATTGAAAAACCATGAGTTTTCGGCACGTCTTTTGAGGCGCATGCGGGAGCGGGGAGCTTATCAAGGACGTCTCTATGAAAAACAGGAATAAAGAGGGTGGAAAAAACATTTTCTCCCTCTTTATATTTTGATTATGTCGGGGACGGAAATCTGTGAAAGATATTCATCGGGAGAAGCAAGACATTTTAAAGCGCATCATCTTGTGAGGGCTGGGTATAATTGCTGGCTCCGATGTCGGGACGGGTGCCGTCGGTAGGACGGGGTATGCCGTAGAGGTCCACGGCGGTGGTGTCATTGAGATAGGCTGTGCTTCCGGCTTCCCGGGCAGGGGAAGATTCGGTAATCCTGAAATCGAAAATGTAGTTGTCGCCCGTAGCAACAAAGGCAGGGTCTTTTTCCCAGATACAGGATAAAAAGTTTTCGTCATCTTCTCCGTTTACTTGGAAAAGGCAGTTGTCGAAAGAGATATTCAATCCTTCTATTTCGCTTGGTGCCATGAAAAATCCACGGGTCGTTACGATACTGTTGGCTATAAGGAAACGGGGCAGCATTTCGGGAGCGACAGAGTCGGCAGGATAATATTCCAGAAGAGTAAGAGCCGGTGCGGAGATAACGTCCCAATTATAAAGATTGGCTATGGTACAATGTATCCATTCCGAGCGGCAAGCCGTAAGGTGCAGCAACGCTCCGCCTGCATTGGTGAGTTGGCAGTTATACCCGTTGATTCGTGCATGAGAGGCCGAAATAAGGTGTGAAGCCGAGTTGTGGACGATACTGTGCTGCAAAGTCAGCTTATCGCGGGAAATATCGCTCGAATCGATGCGGATTCCCCATGATGAACCGTGCATATCGACGTATTCCCAAAGATTTTCGTAACTCTCCGGCCCGAACTGTACCCCCCCCCATTGTCCGGAGTAGAAGTCGTAAGGCAGATCGGGAAAAACATTGTCGGTGCGGTCGCCTCTTAGAGTAACACGTTTTGAGGCAGTGCCTTGTGCCCGCATGCGTCCGTTGATGCGCACGAAAGCTTTGTCATGCAGATATAGGGTAGTCCCCTCGGTGAGAGATAGGGTTACATTGGAAGCGACGACAAGGCTGTCGTAAATAAGGAACGGACGTTTGTCGGTAAATGTCGTATCGGTCGAAATGATTTTTCCACCTCGAAATACGACGGCATTTTGCCCGTAGGCTTCTATTTTCACATCTTGCTTTACTCCGTTTGTAAGGAAAACGATAGAGTCTTTGACAAGGAACGGGGTCGATACGTCAGTCGGGTCGATATTCGCCTCTACAAAGACGTAAAGGCTGTCCTGTGCACTTAATTCGATAGGGCCGGCTTCGGGGCCTTTTTCTCCGTCGACGTTGATATGGAATCCCGAATGTTCGGCATCGGCCAGACGTACCGATTCGATTCGTACCGCCCGATTATTGCGATTGTAGACGCGAAACGAAAGGGTGGCCGTACCTTTGTCGGTAAAAATCGTGTCGAATTTTACGATATCGGTCGAGAACGATAGTACGTGCGACGGGTTGTCGGTAAACTTTTCGTCGAAACAGCTTGTCGCGAGGAATGCGATTATTACCGAGATGACGCTTATGAGTATGACCTTCTTTTTCATATCGATTAAATAACGCTTTTCTTTTTGCTTTATTGTATTTAGCCAGACTATTTCCGGCATTGAAAATCGTCTTAAAAATAGGATAACCCGGAAACTTCACCTATTTTTGTGTCAAACATTTTCCGATATGAAATATTATTTGATTGCCGGTGAAGCATCGGGCGACTTGCATGCAGCCAATCTTATGCGTGCCATTCGCGAGTGCGACCCGCAAGCCGAATTCCGCTTTTGGGGGGGAGATGCCATGCAACAGGTCGGCGGGACGCTTGTGCGCCATTATCGCGAAATGGCCTATATGGGTTTTGTGCAGGTGGCATTGCACCTTCGGCAAGTCTTGAAAAATATAACTTTGTGCAAGAACGATTTGGCAGCTTATCGTCCCGATGTCCTGATTTTGGTCGATTATCCCGGCTTCAACTTGAAAATAGCCCGTTATGCCAAAGAGCAGTTGCATCTGCCGGTGCATTACTACATATCGCCGAAGATTTGGGCATGGAAAGAGTATCGTATCAAGGAGATAAAACGTTATGTCGATCGCATGTATTCGATACTCCCTTTCGAGGTCGATTTCTATCGCAAGCACGGATATGCGATCGACTATGTCGGAAATCCTACGGTCGATGAATTACACGGGCGAGCCGATGCCGATGAGACTTTCGGCCATTTTACGACCGAAAACCGATTGTCGGATAAGCCTATCATAGCCCTTCTTCCCGGTAGTCGTCTGGCCGAGATAAAAGACAATCTGAGCATCATGATCAGTGCGGCTTCTTCTTTCCCCGATTACCAGATTGTGATTGCCGGGGCGCCCGGTGTCCCTCCTCGATTCTATGATCCTTATTTGAGGCAGGGAAAGATTTCTATTGTTTTCGGAAAGACCTATCGGTTGTTACAGCAATCGCATGCTGCTTTGGTAACTTCGGGCACGGCTACGCTCGAAACGGCCTTGTTACGTGTGCCGCAAGTGGTTGGTTATTTTATGAGGGGCGGACAGTTTACCTATTCGCTTTTCAGGCCGTTTATCAAAGTCGATTATATTTCTTTGGTCAATCTTATTGCCGACGCCCCAGTGGTGAAAGAGCTTCTCGTGCATCATTTCTCGGTCGAGAATGCCCGTAGGGCTCTCGAACCGTTATTGGGAGAGACACCCGAGCGTGCTGCCATGTTGAACGGTTACGACGAGGTGGCAGTCCGTCTCGGAAGCCCCGGAGCTCCACAGCGTGCCGCCCGTCTCATTGTCGAGAGTTTGTCAGCTTAGGTTTCATACTTCTGATTGTATCGGCCAGTGCTGAAAAAGAGGGGAGTGTGTAAGTCGTTCCGTTGTGCGAGAGAGAGATGCAATTTACTGCATTGATGGAAATATGAGGTATCTCTCCGTTTTTGTAGGTATGTCTGTTTTCGGTAGATACCGAAACGTTTTCATCGATGAGACAGGAAAATCCATTGCGATTCAGCAGGTTGATACCCCAATGCAATAAAGTGGGGTCGGCGGCAGAAAGCGCAATGGGAGTGTGGCTGTGTACGAGAGGGTAATAACTGCCGTGTTCGGTATCGAATCGGATATTATCCGACGGGAAGAGTTTATCGAGTCGGCCGGCGAGAATCATATCTTCGGTTGCTCCGCATTCGAGACCATTCCCGGGAGAGAGCAGCCACAACCGATCTGCCAAGACGAGTGCCTGCTCTACATCGTGTGTCGACATAAGAATTGTTTTCCCGTTTTCTTCGGCCAGGCGATGTAGTAGCGACATGGTTTCGATACGGCTGGGAAGGTCGAGAAACGCGGTAGGCTCGTCGAGTAGTATGACATCGCTTTCCTGTGCCAGCGCTTTGGCGATGAAGGCTTTTTGTCTTTCTCCGTCGGAAAGTTGCGAGAGATAAGAGTCCCGTTTGTGGTAGATGCCGACTTGCACCATGACTGCTTCTGTGATAAGGCGGTCGTTTTCGTCAAGGCGTCCGAAAAATCCCGTGTAGGGATAACGACCCAAAGCGACCAGTTCATGAACCCGCAGTCCTCCGGCCATGTAGCGTTCTGTAAAGACTACACCGATGTGGCGCGCCAATTCCCTCTCGTTGTAGGAAGATAATTCCCGACCGTTGAGTAAAATGTTGCCCCTGAGGTAGGGTTGGGTGGCCGACATGGTGCGTAACAAGGTCGATTTTCCTGTGCCGTTTGTGCCGAGCAGGGTGGTAAGTTCGCCTCGGTATAGAGTGAAATCCATATCGGTAAAAAGGTCGGTTTCCCGTTTCCCTTCCCGGTAACCGATGGTTACTTGGCGGCCTTCGATAACAGCAGAGGTGTGTATCATCAGTTGAAATATTGGATTTTTCTTTGATTTACGATAACATAGATAATGACCGGAGCTCCGAAAAGCGGGGTTACGGCATTAAGCGGAATGATGCCGAGGTCGCCCGGAAGCACGCACAGCAGATTGCACAACAATGCGACTGCACTGCCCGAAAGCATGGTTGCCGGTACGACCCGGGAATGATTTGAAGAGCGGAGCAACAATCGGGCGATATGCGGCACAGCCAATCCTATAAATGCGATAGGCCCGCAGTATGCGGTAACGACTGCGGTGAGCCAACCGGTACAAAGCAACAGACCGATGCGGGTGAGACGGACGTTTACGCCTAAGTTGGCGGCATACCGTTCGCCAAGCAACAACGCATTAAGTGGTTTTATGAGCAACAAAGCCCCGATGAGACCTACGAGTGTCGCCGCACAGAAAAACGGCATTTGTGTCGTAGATACTCCCGAGAAGTCGCCCAATCCCCAAATGGTATAAGAGAATACCCCTTCGGCTGTCGCAAAAAAATTGAGCAACGATATGGCCGAAGATGTGATATATCCCACCATAATACCGATGATGAGCAGCATAATGTTGCTTTTCACAACCGAAGCAAATGCGATGATCGTTCCCAGTACGACAAGGGCTCCGACCATAGCGCCGGCGAGTACGGCCAATGTCCCGGATAGAAAGAATCCGCCCCCTCCGATACTTCCGCCGAGAAGAAGCATGACGACGGCCACGCCCAGTCCCGCTCCCGAGTTCACACCTAAAATCGAAGGTCCTGCCAGCGGATTGTTAAAAGCCGTTTGCAACATGAGACCGGCCGTGGCCAAAGAAGCGCCAGCCAATAATGCCGTAACGGCTTGCGGTAAGCGCGATTGCAGGACGATAAAGCTCCAACTGCTCTTTTCGACATCTTTTCCCAGACAAATGTCGATAACAGCATCGAGCGGAATTTTCACCGATCCCCAAGCCAGATTGGCGAGGACGAGTATAAAGGTAAGGACTGTGGCAAAGAGGAGAAAGGTGCGGGGCTTCATGGTTGTAAATGATGGTAATAGCGGCATCTTTCACCCGGGAAAAGATCTGGGTGGAAAATGAGGATAAAATCTTTCAACAAAAGGTCGGGGTGTAGAGGTACTTCCTCGAAGAAACGGTTACTTGTGAGATTACAGCCGAAGACCAGACCTTTCTCGAAGGCGATGAATCGGGAGTAAGGAGAGTATTCCGAGGCCAAGGTCCGAAGAGTTATATCGGTCGGTGCGGAGTATTTGAACAGCCAGAAGTCGGCCGATTGCGCTTTATCGAAAACGCTTTCGAAAGATAGGGCGAGTGAGCCGGCATGTTTGTCGTCTTTCCAGAAATAATCGGCTCCTGCATCGGCAAAGAGACGTGCCATATAACTGTTCCCTCCCGGGACGAACCATGTCGATCCCGTTTTTTTCTCGGCGATGACGGTCGGACGATTTTTTATTCCGGATACCCGTTGGCAAAGCTCGGTATATTGCCTTTCGATTGCTGCAAAAAGTGAATCGGCTTGTGATTCCCGACCGGTGAATAAACCGATGAGCCGTATCCATTCTGCTCGTCCCAGAGGAGTGTTTTCCATATAGTCGGCACATTCGATGATAGGAATGTTTAGTTTCTCGACACGTCCGTAACTGCAATTCTCGAAGGGCGAAACCAAGATGGCTTCGGGTGATAGGTCGATGATTTTTTCCACATCGGGAGAGAAAGAGTTACCTACGTCCGTTATTAGTCCCGAGTCTATTCCGTCGCGTATCGATGGAACGGAGATATATTCCGATTCGCAAACGCCGACGATACGTTCTGCAATGCCCAACTCATCGAGCATACTGCCGTGCACCGAAGAGTAGACGACCATACGATCGACCGGGGTTCGTATCAGTGTCCCGTCGGGAAGACTTTGCGATAAATCCTTTTTTTTATCGACAAGCAGATAGCGGTGCAATAATCGGGTCGTATCCCAGGGATCGCGTAAGTCAACCCTGATATAGTCGGGATAACGGGTTATATCGAATCCCTCGGCATATTTGATATTTACCTTTTCCCCAACCTGTTTGGTTGCGGACGTATTCCGGCAAGAGTATCCGGTAAATAGCAGAAGTATGACACAGCAGGACGAAAGTATTCGAGGAAAGTGCATGACTGTATATGTGTTTAATATTTCAAATATACATGAAAGCAAGAGCTGAGACAAATGAAAACAACGTTTTCAAACGTTGACTCTGCTGAATCGCATTTTATCAATGACAAATGTAGTGAAAAAAATATAGTTTGCCGTATTTGTATTCTTTTTCCAGAGGATACGAACAGCGGGTCGGAAAATTTCCGACCCGCTGTCAAGAACGATTTTACGGTTTCGTTATAAATTCAACGCATTGATTTCTGCAATAACTTTGTGCAGGTCGCGTTCTATGGCGATACGCTGGCTTTTTACTTCATAGAGAGCGTTGACTTCGCTCAGGAAATCGGTTTCGTTAAGTATACCTGTGCGATAAGCCTCTGTAATATATCGCATTGCCGGTTCTTGTTGCAGGTCTATACGAATGAATTGTTCGAGAGTAGTTTTCAGTGTTGTATATTTGCCGTATAATTCTTTCAACGTCGATTCCCGGTTGATGCGTTCATCTTCGAGACGGGCGTCGGCATACTCGATTTGAGCTTTGGCTCTTTTTATCTCTCTACGGCTTTTCCACAATGGGAGAGAGATGCCCACGATGACACCGTTGAGTTTCTCTCCGGTCCCGATTTCATGGTGATAACCCACCGTAATACCGGGAAGGGCTCCGGCCCTGCTTACTTTCAAGTCGGCCTCAGCCCCTTTCTTTTCGCTGAGTAGCGAGAGCAGTTGCGGAGCTCTTGTCTCGTATTCTTTCTTCATCGATTCAAAAGGTATGACTTCTTCGGGTAAAGCAAAAAGCGAGTCGTTGAATTCTATCGGGTTGCCTCCGTTGAGATTTTGAAGTTGTTCGAGAGCGCTTTCAAGTTCTATTTTTTTCAGCCCGCATTGATTCTGCATGTTGGCCAGTTCTATATCCGCACGATTTTTTTCGAGGCTGGTAACTTCTCCTTCTTTCAATGCCCTATCCATCGATGTAGCCATACGACGGGTATTTTCGGTTCGTATTTTCAGTAGAGCGTATTCTTGCCGCAGGGCGATGATGTCGATACACAGCAACTTGGCTTTGAGTAGAAGGTCTTGACGGAAGGTATTTAGTTCGTGACCCAATTGTTCTTCTTTGGTAATAGCTGCTTTGCGTCGGGCGAAGTAGGCTGTCGGAAAGTCGAATCCTTGCGTTACATTTATTTCCGAAACCGTTTCGGAACTGTTTTTTTGCCACGAGTGCATATACTCTACTTCCGGTCCTTCGGGCATGTTGCCCGCCCGTATTTCGAGGCGTTGCGCTTTGCCGAGACTTTTTTGGGCGCGCAAGGAGACATTGTTTTGTTCGATGTTATACAAGACACCGTCGATGTTTTGAGCCGGTGTATGGTGTAACGATCCGAATAAAATGATGCTTATTATAAATAGTTTACGCATGAGATTTTTTCTTTGAGTTTAAGAATAAGTAGACCGTTGGGATAACAAAGATATTGAGCAGGGTAGAACTGATGAGTCCGCCGAGAATTACTTTGGCCATAGGGCTTTGTATTTCATTCCCGCTTATGTCGCCCCCTAACGCCAGTGGAATGAGTGCGAGAGCCGAAGATAGCGAAGTCATAAGAATCGGGTTCAGTCGGTCGAGTGATCCTTGTATAATGCTTTCTTTCAGAGTAATACCTTCATTTCGTAATTGTCCGTAATGCGATACCAACAGAATTCCGTTCCGCACGGCAATACCTAGAAGCGAAATGAACCCGATAACGGCAGGAATGCTGACAATACCCGAGGTCATGGCTATGGCTGCCACGCCGCCGATGAGGGCAAGAGGCAGATTGATCATGATCATGCCCGACAGGGAGAGGCTTTTGAATTCTTGGAAGAGCAACAGGAATATAATCAGCAAGGCGATGGCCGATGTGAACGATAAGGTGCGGGCGGCCGACTGCTGACTCTCGAATTGCCCGCCGTATTCGATGTAATACCCTTGCGGAAGATCGATATTTTCATCGATGGCCGATTTTATCGCTTCTACGGCTCCGCCTAAGTCTCCGCCGGTGATATTGGCCGAGACGACTATTTTACGCTTTACATTTTCACGGTTTACCGCATTAGGCCCCGATGTCGATACGATGTCGGCGATATGGCTTAACGGAACTTTACCTCCGTTTCCCGTGTCGACGAGCAGGTCGCCGGTCTCCTCTATCGTACGGCTATGTCCGTCGCCGACTTTCACCGTAAGGTCGAATGTGGCGTTGCCATCATAGATTTGAGAAACGGTTTCACCTTCGAGTGCGACACTTATCCATTGGGAAAAATCAGCGAGAGTAATCCCGTAACGGGCCAACATTTCACGTCGGGGAATGATTTGCAGTTGGGCGCGTTCGACTTGCTGCTCGACCATCACGTCGGTAATTCCGTCGACGTCGGCGATAGCCTGTTTGATTTCTTGACCGAGAGAATACATTTTGTTGAGGTCTTCACCGAAGAGCTTGATGGCGATATTGGCTTGCGTTCCCGAGAGCATGGCATCGATACGGTGTGAAATAGGCTGGCCTATTTCCAAATCGATGCCTTTGATCGTTCCGAGGCGGCTGCGTATGTCGGCGAGAAATTCGTCCCGGCTGCGCTCGTCGAGAACGAAAGGCGCTTCTATTTCCGACGCATTTACGCCGAGAGCATGTTCATCGAGCTCGGCGCGGCCGGTTTTGCGGGCAACCGTTTGTATTTCGGGAATTTCGAGAAGCATTTCTTCGACCATGCGACCTATTTTGTCCGACTCTTCGAGCGAGACACCCGGCAGCGTACTTACATTGATGGTAAGCGAACCTTCATTGAAAGGTGGGAGAAAACTGCTGCCCAGTGTCGTGTAGAGGGCGACAGCCCCGATGAAAAGCGCGATAGCCCCACCTATGACTATACGACCGTGTCGCAACGTGCCTTGCAGAGCCCGCCCGTAAATCTTTTTGAGGAATCGGGATACTGGAGCTTCTTTTGTGTGTTTACGCAAGGTTTTGTCGGAGGTAAGCATATAACTGCACATGACCGGTGTGAGTGTTACGGCAACGATCATCGAAGCGAAAAGAGAAACGATGAACGAAATGCCCAGCGGTTGTAGCATGCGGCCCTCCATTCCGCCGAGGAAAAAGAGGGGAATGAAAGCTACGATGGTGATGATAGTGGCATGTACGATCGAGGTTCGTATCTCGCGGGAGGCATCGTAAACGACTTGTAAGGCAGGGCGTCGCTCATTCTTTGGTAAAGCATAGTTTTCCCGCAGCCGCTTGTAGACGTTTTCCACATCAATAATAGCATCGTCGACCAGAGAACCGATGGCGATGGCCATACCTCCGAGGCTCATCGTGTTGATGGTGAATCCCAATCCTTTCAGTGTGAGAATGGCCGTGAGCAGGGAGAGCGGCAGGGCGACGAGCGAGATGATGGTAACGCGTCCGTTCATGAGGAAAAAGAACAGTACGATTACGACGAAGATCGCACCTTCCCATAGCGACTTGGAAATGTTGTCGATAGAGCTTTCGATAAAACGGGACTGTCTGAAAATATCGGTAGAGATATGTACATCGGGCAATGTTTTTTGCAACTCTTCGAGAGTTTGGTCGAGCTGTTCGGTCAGTTCCATCGTATTGGTGGACGGTTGTTTCGTTACGGTAATAAGAACGGCCGGGCAACCTCGTTCTGAGGCGACTCCGAGCTTAGGCGATTTGCCGCCGATGACGACATCGGCGACATCGCTCAGGACAATGGGCTTTCCGGTTTCCGAGAGTTTGATAAATCCTTTGGCGATTTCGTCAACGTCTCGGTCGGCTACCATGCCGCGAACGACATATTCGTTGCCGTATTCGTAAATGACTCCGCCCGAGGCGTTGAGATTCATATCCCGTGCAGCGTTCAAAATCTCGGGAAGAGATACGCCGTAACGGCGCATACGTTCAGTCGAGAGTTGTATCTGATATTCTTTGAGATCTCCACCGATGACCGATACTTGGGCTACACCTCCGGTCGAGAGTAGTCGGGGACGGATCGTCCAGTCGGCGATGGTGCGCAAGTCTTGCATCGATAGCGAGTCGGAAGTCAATCCCACGATGAGGATTTCTCCGAGTATCGACGATTGCGGGCCGAGAATCGGTTGGCCTGCGGTTTTGGGTAGTTGCTCGCCTACGGTGGCCAGTTTTTCCGATACGATTTGACGGGCGACGTAGATGTCTGTATCCCAGTCGAATTCTACCCATACGACCGAAAATCCGTTGGTCGACGACGACCGCACCCGGCGCACATCGGTAGCCCCGTTGAGTGCGGTTTCGATAACGAAAGTAACGGTACGTTCCACTTCTTCGGTTGCCATTCCCGGGGCTTCGGTCATGACGACGACGGTAGGAGCGTTCAGGTCGGGAAACACATCGACCTCCATGCGGGAGGCAGTGTATATGCCGGTTGCCGAGAGCAGTACCGCAATGACGATAATCAGCAGCCGGTTATGAAGCGAAAAATTGATGATTTTGTTGAGCATGGCGGTAACGGATTAATGGTTGTGGGAATGTCCGTGCGGAATCGTTCCCGATGCCGCAGCCATTTTTACTTGTACGGCGCCACGTGTAACAACCCGTTCGCCGGCTTGTAAACCTTTGATAATCGCAACTTCGCGACCGTTGCTGTCGCCTATTTTTACCTCCCGGCGTTGATAACCTTCTTCGTCGAGTTGCACATACACGTAATATACGCCTTGTGCTTCTGTCAATGCCGATAGCGGGAGTACGATTGTTTTTTCATTGTCTTTGCCGATCAGTGCGATTTCGGTGTAGAGGCCCATTACCAGTTCTCCGGGATTATCGAATTCGAATATTACCGGTATGAGGCTCGTCCCCGTAGACGTGGAGCGGCCGATGGAGAGTCGTTTGCCGTGTAGCTCCGATATGGAATATGTCATATCTGTTCCTCCGGTCGAGAAATAGGCGTTTGTTATATCGTTCAAGTCGGAGAAATGTCGTTGCGGGACTTCTGCCGTAAGGCGCAGTCTCCGATTTTCCGATACAGCGGCCAAAGGTGCTCCGGCATCGACGTACTGTCCTGCGGTGACCGTCAGTCCCGTAAGAAATCCCGTTTGCGGGGCTTTTACCGGAACTCCGTTTTCATTTTCAGCGGCAAGGGGTTGATATTCGGCCTTTGCGCGTAAAAATTCGGCACGTGCAGCATCGACATCTTTTTGAGAAACGATGCGGTCGGCTTGCAGGATTTGAGCCCGTTCGTAGTCGGCACGGGCTTTTTCATAAGCGGCACGGGCTTTTACGACTGCGTCTCCCGTAGCCAATCCCCGGGTCGAGATGTAGAACAATGTTTCTCCGGCTTTGACGGGCATACCTTCGGCCGGGTTTTTCTCGCTGAAAACAACGATACCGCTGACGGGTGAGGATAAAAATTTTTGATCGTCGGGACTTGCCGTGATTTCTCCGCTGCAATGAATGACGGAGGTGAAGTTTGATTCTTTTACGGCCTGTACTTCAAAGTCGGTACGTGCGGCTTGTTCGGCAGGAAAAATGATTTCATCTTGGTGGTCGGCTTCTTCTTCATGTGGGTCGGTTGCATGCAGATCGCAATTTTCTCCGGGTTGATGATTGTGGTTGTTTGCAGATTCGTGTTGATGGTCGTGGTTATGGGCACAACCGAAAAGTGTTGCTGTACTTACAGCAAATGAAAATATAAGATATTTCATAAGGCTTAATGTTAAAATAATAATATTGTTGCGTTGTCGACGCGTGTGGGTTGATGAAGCAATCGTTTCGGGAACGATTGTCTATGGTACATTAAGCGATATGAGTTCCGGCTCTCGAAGGTAGGGCTTTGATCGAATATTTGAGATAAGTATCAGGTTTTTCCGGACATTCTTGGATAAGAAGCGTTACCCGGCATTCGTCATATTGTTGCTGGCATTCCCGGCATGAGACCAATATATGCAGAACGGCGTCGGTCGTATGCAATATGATTTGATCGGGTACCGGCAGAAGATCGGGGCGTGATGGAACAGTCAGGGAACTTTGATGGCTGCAAGGAATTTGTGCATTGCGGTGGTTGTGGTCGCAGCAACCGTCGTTCTCGCTATGGAAAGGAATATTGCTAAGGTTGTGATGATGTTGTCCCGTGCAATGCCATGTGTTGAAACAGGCCGCAGTCGTCCCGCTGTGATGATGATGTGGAAACAATAGCAATCCCTGTACCAGAAGGCACATGATAAAAAATAATTTTACCCAGTGGCTGCGACGCAATTTTTCCATGCCGCAAAAATAGTTTTTTTGTTTTGTATGGGCAAATGTCGTTTTATGGAAATCAAAAAAAGTATGAGCCGCGAAATATCGGAATGATTGGAAAGTGCATTGGGAAAGGCATTGAACGAAAGAGACTGTTTTTCCGTTAAATAGACAAAAGAAATAATAATTTCTATACCACGTTTTTGTAAGAAAGGTATTATCTTTGTTTCCAAAATTTGCAAATAGACGAAAATGGCGAATGCAATAAAATTGAAAAAAGGGCTGGATATACCTGTCGAAGGGCATGCCGAGGCTCGGATTGTCGATGCTCGGGCGTGTGAATATTATGCTCTTGTCCCCGACGATTTTCACGGTATTGTACCGAAAGTACTCGTCAAACCCGGTGATAAAGTAAAGATTGGTTCGCCGCTGATGTGCGACAAAAATAATCCCGTGCTGCAATTCGTTTCTCCTGTGAGCGGAGAAGTGGCAGCGGTAAACCGGGGCGAGCGACGGAAAGTGCTGAATGTTACTGTTAAATCCGACGGCAAGATGGAGTCCGTAGAGGTTTCCGTGCCGGAGATCGCTTCCCTTACGGGCGAACAGATCAAGGAAATGATGCTTTCCTATGGTTTGTTTATGTTTGTCAAGCAGCGTCCTTATGATACGATTGCCGATCCCGGTATCGCCCCGCGCGATATTTTTGTTACGGCGTGGGATTCGGCTCCGTTGGCTCCCGACTTCGATTTCGTCCTCAAAGGAAACGAGGCCGATTTGCAGGCTGGCGTCGATGTGTTGCGTAAACTTACGGGTGGAAATGTGTATATGGGTGTTCGTGCCGGCAGTGCGGTAAATGTCAAAGGGGCGCATACCGTCGTTTTTGAAGGGCCTCACCCGGCAGGGAATGTCGGAATACAGATACACCATATTGCTCCGCTATCCAAAGGTGAAACCGTGTGGACGCTCAATGCCTTTGATCTCCTTGTTATCGGACGTTTTTTCGGGCGGGGAAAGCTCGATTTCACCCGCCTTGTCGCTCTTACCGGTTCCGAAGTGAAATCGCCGCATTATGTGAGGACGATTTTGGGGGCGGAGATAGATTCGATCGTAGCCGATAATCTTATACCGGCCACGTACCACCGCCGTTATATCAGCGGAAACGTTTTGACCGGAACACGTCTCGGAGAGGCTGATTATTTGCGGGCTCCGCATTGCCAGATAACCGTTATACCCGAGGGTGATGATTGCCATGAACTTCTCGGCTGGGCGATGCCGGGATTTGGAAAGTACAGTGTCTCGCACTCCTATTTTTCATGGTTGTCGCCCCGTCGCCGTTATATGTTCGATGCCCGGTTGCACGGAGGCGAGCGGGCCATTATCATGCAGGGTGAGTACGATAAGGTATTGCCTATGGATATTCTTCCCGAGTTTCTTGTGAAAGCGGTCATAGCGTTCGACATCGATAAGATGGAGAATCTTGGTATCTATGAAATTGCGCCCGAGGATTTTGCGCTGTGCGAGTTTGTCGATACCTCGAAACTTCCTTTGCAGGCGATCCTTCGTGAGGGGCTCGACAGGTTGCGGAAAGAGATGAATTGATTCTAATATAAAATGATAGAGCATTGAAAACGCTAAGAAATTATCTCGATAAGGTAAAACCCAACTTTATGCCCGGCGGCAGGTTGGCGATGTTCCGTTCGGTATTCGAGGGGTTTGAAACTTTCTTGTATGTACCGTCGACGACTTCCCGTTCGGGGGTACATATCCATGACAGTATCGATACGAAAAGAACCATGTCGGTTGTGATATTGGCTCTTATGCCGGCGCTGTTGTTCGGTATGTACAATGTCGGTTACCAGCACTATCTGGCGATAGGGCAACTCTCTGCCGTCGGTTTTTGGACGGTTTTCTTCTTCGGTTTCTTGGCCGTGCTGCCCAAGATTATCGTCTCTTATGTCGTCGGTCTCGGTATCGAGTTTGTCGTGGCGCAATGGCGCGGGCATGAAATACAGGAAGGGTTCCTCGTGTCGGGTATGCTGATACCCATGATCGTGCCGGTCGATACCCCGTTGTGGATGATTGCCGTAGCTACGGCGTTTGCCGTTATTTTCGCCAAAGAGGTATTTGGCGGTACGGGAATGAATATTTTCAACGTTGCTCTCGTTACCCGGGCATTTCTCTTTTTCGCGTATCCGTCGAAAATGTCGGGCGATGAGGTCTTTGTGCGCACGTCCGATATGTTCGGTCTCGGTGCAGGACAGGTTGTCGACACTTTCTCGGGAGCTACCCCGTTGGGGCAGGTCGCTACCCACACGGGTGGAGAACTTGTTCTGCAAAATGCTGTCGGCGAGCCGCTTTCGACTCTTGATTATTTCCTCGGGCTTATTCCCGGTTCGATAGGAGAAACTTCGGTACTGGCCATTCTTATCGGAGCTGTTATTCTTTTGTGGACGGGTATTGCCAGTTGGCGGGTTATTCTCTCCGTGTTTATCGGAGGATTGGTAATGGGCGGCATCGCTTATCTTTTTCCATCGCCCGTTTATCCCGGCTCGTCGATTTCTCCCGTCGACCAGTTATGTCTCGGCGGATTTGCTTTTGCAGCCGTCTTTATGGCGACCGATCCCGTAACCGGGGCGCGTACGCAGCTGGGGCAATATATCTATGGCTTCCTTATCGGCGTGATCGCTATCCTTATACGCATCTATAACACCGGTTATCCCGAAGGGGCTATGCTGGCCGTGTTGTTGATGAATGTGTTCGCTCCGCTTATCGACTATTTTGTCGTCGAGGGAAATATCAAACGCCGTTTAAAACGAGCCTCTAAGGCATAAAGAGTCAAGTCTATGAACAAGCAAAGCAATACATATACCATCGTTTACGCCTCGGTCATGGTTATACTGGTCGCTGCCGTACTGGCCGTTACCTCTCTGAGCCTGAAAGACAAGCAGACGCGTAATATCGAAATCGACAAGATGAAACAGATACTCAGTTCGGTGCATATCGCTGCTACGGCCGATGATGCGCAGACGTTGTATAAGAAATATATCGTCGACAGTTTTGTCCTCGATGACCGGGGCGGGCACGTCGACGGTGTCGATGCGTTCGCTGTCGATGTCGCCGTGCAGGTGAAATTGCCGGCCGACCGGCGGCAGTTACCCGTTTTTGTGTGCCGCCTCGACAACGGGCAGCAGAAATATATCGTGCCCATGTACGGGGCTGGTTTGTGGGGCCCTATATGGGGGTATCTTGCAGTCGATGCCGATGGCAATACCGTCTACGGGGCCTATTTTGCTCATCAGGGAGAGACGCCCGGATTGGGGGCTGAAATCGAGACCGAAGCCTTTTCGGGACAGTTCGTCGGGAAACATCTCTTCATAGCAGGCGATTTCAAGTCGGTTGCCGTGGAGAAAAAAGGGCAGAAGCCGCTCGACGGGGCCGAGTATGTCGATGCCATTTCGGGCGGGACGATAACCAGTAAGGGCGTGCAGGCCATGTTGCTCAACAGCCTTGAACCTTACCGTCAGTTTTTTAAATCGTTGCAATAAAAATAAGTAAGAGATATGTTGTTATCAAAGAAAAACCGACAGACGCTTTTGGGGCCGCTTTCGCGTAACAATCCCGTCATCGTGCAGGTATTGGGAATCTGTTCGGCGCTGGCTGTTACCGCCAAGCTCGAACCGGCTTTTGTCATGGCTGTTTCGGTAACCGCCGTACTTGCCTTTTCCAATGTCATCATTTCGTTGTTGCGCAACACGATACCCGGCAGCATACGCATCATTGTGCAGTTGGTGGTTGTTGCCTCGCTGGTGATTATTGTCGATCAGGTGCTCAAAGCCTATGCTTACGACGTGAGCAAGCAGCTTTCGGTATTTGTGGGACTTATCATTACCAACTGCATTCTCATGGGGCGTCTCGAAGCCTTTGCGCTCGGTCATGGCCCGTGGGAATCGTTCCTCGACGGCGTAGGCAACGGCGTGGGATACGGTATTATATTGGTTATTGTCGCCTTTTTTCGCGAGTTGCTCGGTTCGGGAACATTGTTCGGCTATCCGGTTATCCCGCAGGTGTTTTACGACTGGGGGTATCAGAACAACGGTCTTATGATTTTGCCGCCGATGGCCCTTATCACGGTGGCGTGCATCATCTGGGTACACCGCCTGCGTAACAAAGATTTACAAGAAAAATAGTATCATCTCCCGAAAGTCAGCATAATGGAAAATCTCAATCTCTTTATCCGGTCGATTTTTATCGACAACATGATATTCGCCTACTTTTTGGGAATGTGCTCTTACCTCGCCGTTTCCAAGAACGTGAAGACCGCCATGGGGCTGGGCGTGGCCGTAACCTTTGTCTTGGTCATCACCCTGCCGGTCAATTACCTGCTCGAAAATTACATACTCAAAGCCGGAGCGCTTTCGTGGCTGGGCGACTCGTTCGAGGAGGTCGACCTCAGTTTTTTGAGCCTAATCTTTTTCATCGCTGTGGTTGCCGCTATGGTGCAGCTGGTAGAGATGATCGTCGAGAAATATGCGCCGGCGCTGTACAATACGTTGGGAATATTTCTCCCGTTGATAGCCGTGAATTGCGCCATACTGGGCGGTTCTCTCTTTATGCAGCAGCGGGCTTTCCCCGATGCGTGGTCGGCCACGGTCTATGGCCTCGGTTCGGGAATCGGCTGGTTGCTGGCTATCGTAGGCATTGCCGCCATACGGGAAAAAATGGCCTATTCCAATGTGCCCGCACCCCTCAAAGGCATAGGTATAACTTTTATCGTAACGGGGCTTATGGGGATTGCCTTCATGAGTTTCCTCGGTATCAAACTGTAAATACACTTCTGTTATGACCGCTATAATACTCTCGCTCAGCAACCTCACCGTCGTGGCGGCGGTTGTCATATTTTTGGCGCTCACATTGCTGTTGGTTGTCATCTTGCTGGTGGCCAAAGCCCGCCTTATGCCGGCCGGTAACCGCCGTATCACGATCAACGGCGAGCGTACGGTCGAGACGCCGGCCGGGGCCACGTTGCTCGCATCGTTGGCTTCCAACAAGATATTCCTGCCCTCGGCTTGCGGGGGCGGAGGCAGCTGCGGTATGTGCCGTTGCCGGGTCTTGTCGGGAGGAGGGGAGATACTGCCTACCGAGACCGGATTTTTTACCCGCAAGCAACAGCAGGAGCATTACCGGTTGGCCTGTCAGGTAAAGGTGAAAAACGACTTGCAGATACAAGTGCCGCAGACGATACTCGGCATCAAGAAGATGGAGTGCGAGGTCGTTTCCAACCGCAATGTTGCCTCGTTCATCAAAGAATTTGTCGTGCGCGTGCCCGAAGGCGAGAAGTTCGATTTCCTGCCCGGCAGCTATGTGCAGATCGATGTCCCCCGTTACGACATCAAGTTTACCGATATGGAGGTCGACGACAAGTTCCGCGACGAGTGGGATAAGTACAAGATGTGGGGATTGACGTGCCGCAACGATGAGGAGACCTTCCGGGCTTATTCTATGGCCAATTATCCCGCCGAGGGAAATATCATCATGCTCAATATCCGTATCGCTACGCCGCCGTTCGATCGTTCGACGGGTACATGGGCGGCCGGTATCAAGCCCGGTATATGTTCGTCCTATATCTTTACGCGCAAGCCCGGCGACAAAGTAACCCTCTCGGGGCCTTATGGAGATTTCCATATACAGGATACGGGGCGCGAAATGATATATATCGGCGGTGGAGCGGGTATGGCGCCGCTGCGTTCGCATCTCATGCACCTTTTCCGCACCCTGCATACGACCGATCGTAAAATCTCTTATTGGTACGGGGCACGTTCCCGTCGGGAGATATTTTACGAAGAAGATTTCAGGGCTATCGAGCGCGATTTCCCCAATTTCAAGTTCAATATTGCCCTTTCCGATCCGCAGCCCGAAGACAACTGGACAGGTTATACCGGATTTATCCATCAGGTGCTTTACGACCATTACCTCAAAGACCACGAGGCGCCCGAAGACATCGAATATTATATGTGCGGTCCCGGCCCCATGTCGAGTGCCGTGAAGAAAATGCTTTGGGATCTCGGTGTTCCCTCCGAGATGCTTATGTACGACGACTTCGGCGCATGATGCCGCCCGTCTCTCTCGCCACACCTGTCATTCAGAACTGCGCATGTCATTCTGAATGTAACGTAAGCGGAATGAAGAATCTCAAACAAATAGCACGGGATTCCTTGCGTGCGCTCGGAATGACAAAGGGTTGCTGCCCTCGCAATACGCTGTCATTCTGAGGTGTAAAGCCCCGAAGAATCTCCCATCAATAATAGCCGGGGATTCCTCATGTTCATTCGGAATGACATTTGCTTGTCATTCTGAGGGAGAAACCCCGAAGAATCTCACCCCCCAAGCGTATGTCATGCTGAGCAATAGCGAAGCATCTCCTGCCAAGCGAGAGAACAATCGCCACCGTTTCGAGTAAGAAAGAGGAGATCCCTCACACTGCTTATGGCGGGTTCGGGATGACATAGAGATCCCTCACACTCGACCATAGGTCTCGGTTCGGAATGATAAGTGGCCTATCAGCCTTGCTTGGAATGGTAGGTTTTGTCCCGGAGCAACATAAATTATCTTAATAAATGGATAAGTCAAAGAAATATATTGTATCAATTTGCGTAGTTTTTAAATCAATACATAAAGTGTTGTTGCGTTTCAAAAAATCTAATTTTGTAAACACATACATTTCTAAAAATGTATCTGTTGAAATATCTATGATTTATTAACTAAAATTTTCTATCATGAAAAGAAAAATTACTCAGATTGGTAGACTGTTTGCAGCGGCCGCCCTGTTCTTCGGCGCATCGTCGTGGGCCTCGGCGCAAGAAACTGTAACAGCTACGTGGGCATTGACAGAAGGTGGTGTGCAAGCCGCTACTTTCTCTGCCGAAAACGTATTGGAAGGTACGATGTCCGCCGTATCTCCTTTTGACTTTGTCGGAACTGAGAATTGGCGTGATGCAGAGAATGCCTATCTTGATCCGGAGGTTCTCTTTACACAAGTTTCTCCGTCGGAGAAAGCCTCTGCTCCCCAAGCGGCAATTTCGTTTACATTGACTCCGGTAGAGGGGGTTACTTTCACCCCGACAAAATTGACTGTAAATGCTGGTCGTTTTGGTTCTGATAGCGGGAATCAACTCGATGTATATGTGAAAACATCGGCAGGGTCGGTAAAATTGAATGACGCGGTAATCGAACCGCTCCGTTCGCAGAAAGCCATGTATACCGAAGTTGCTTTGGATATAAAAGACATTGCAGTTAAAGGTGAACCTGTAATTATCGAATTTTGGTTTAAATGCGACGCTACTAAGAAAGTCGGTCTCAATAACCTCGTGATTACTGGTACTTATACCCAAGAGGCTCCTGCGGCTGCTCCCAAAGTGGCTTATCTCTGCGGTGCTACCGAGACGACCGAAGGTGTGTACAATGCACTTGTAGCTGCCGGTATGGACGTAATAGCTCTCAATTACGACGATAAAACGCTGACCGGAGAGCTTGAAGCCGACGGTCTCGCCGGCTATGACCTCGTTGTATTGGCGGGTAAAACCGGTTCTTCTTCGGCCCTGGCAGCATCGTTCGATAAGATCGTAGGTAAAGTACCTGTTCTTTCGACCAAAGCATTCTGGTATGCCAAAACCTCTCCCGCAGGGACGAATGGCGGTAACCCCGGAACAGCCGAAACTCCATCGCTTTCGATAGATCGCGTAGATCTTTATGCCGAACATGATATTTTTGCCGGTATCGATGGGAATAATATCGGGGTCTTCAACGCAAGTGATGCTATAACCACTGGTCGTTATATGCAATCGAACGGGCAATTCGCCGATAATACACCTGCACAGACCACTATCGCAACTGTCGGCGGGCAAGATGCCATTGCCGAGGCTTGGGTCGATGGTAAAGGCTTTGTGATGATTCCGTTTGATGCCAATGATGCTACTTGTGCTGCCGACGGTCTTACCGAGGCCGGTGCTAAATTGTTTGTAAACGCAGCCAACTACCTGATTGCCGGTAAGCAATACGAAGTTCCCTATGTAGGTACTTGTCCTAAACCGGTGATTACGACTACTCGTATTGATCAAACCGTCAAATATACCCTCTCTATTACGGCCACTGCCGAGTCTGCTATCGATGGTCTGAAAATCTATTATACGATCGACGGTAGCGAGCCTACTGCCGAAACCGGTACATTGTATGATGCCGAAACACCGGTGGAACTTGTCAACGATTGCACGGTGAAAGCCATCGCTTGCGCCGATAAATATCGCAATTCCGAAGTGGCCGAATACGCTTTCGTAAATGAGGCTATGACCAAGTTGGCAACCCCGGTTATCGCAACCGCTCAAAATGAGAAAGATGTAACCGTTACGATTACCTCGACCAACGAAAGTGTTGAGCCTACGGCTTACGCTATCTATTATACGATCGACGGTACCGAACCTACCGCCAATAGCAAGGTGTATACCGAACCGTTTGCCTTTGCCGGCGGCTCTGCTACCGTTAAAGCCATTGCCATAGGCGAAGGGTATAAAAACTCCGATGTAGCTACGCAACAAATTACCAATACTGGTTATGTAGCTCGTGAGAAGACGATCTATCAGAGCGACTTCAATCTGTTGCCCACCAGCTGGGGATATTACGATCCCGAAAGTTGCGACGAGCAATATTCGGGTATGGGAAATGTAAGCGATCCTAACACTCCTTCGGGTAGTGCTATAACCTTTATCGCTAAGGGCAAAAGTGGTTCGGGAAAATGGCACGATTGGGCGTTTGAATCGAAACAATGCCGTGTATTCCTGCCTATACAGAATGTTGCCGGCGTGGGCGCTGCTTACGGTCCTGCTACCGAGGCCGATGCCGGTGCTACCGACCGCGCGTTGGCTTTCACGAATGAAAGCGATGCGGTAGAGACCATGACGTTTACCTATACCAAACAATTGGAAGCTCCGTTCGACATCATCATGTATCTCGGTACCGGAAATACAAGCGGTACGTTGAAGTGTGCCGTGCAAGTGAGTGATGATATGACGGAGTGGGAAACCATAGAGAATATTTCCCAGCCGGTAGATAAGATGATTCACAAACAAGTGGTTGCGTATAATGGAACAGGTAAAAAATACATTCGTCTCGACTTTGCCGGTAGCAGCAAGAATGCTAATGGTCTGATATTTGACTTCATCGTAAAAGGAGAAGGACAAGACGAATTGACTTTGTTGTCGATGAGCCCGACCGCCGGTACGGCCGAAAAACCTGTCGAAATCGCCAAGACCCAAACCGCTTTCACAGCTACTTTCAATATCAATGTTACTGTCGATGAGGGTGCCGTAGCATACTTCGGCGAAGTTCCCGCAGATGGCAATGGCAATTATGCAAAGAATTGCGAAATTGCAGCAGAAGGCAACAAGGTAACCATCACCCGTCCCGAAGCCGATAAAGAATTGGCCGCCGGTAACTATGTCCTTTACCTGAGTGGTGTGAAAGACGGGCAAGGTGCAGCTTTGAAAACTCCTGTTACCGCTTATTATTATGTAAAAGCCCAGTTGCCTACTCCTACGCTGGCCGAGCCCAAACAAGAAGATACTTATGTGTCGGTTGTCGTTAATCCGTTGGCTGCTGAGTATACCGATTACGACTTCTACTATACGACCGATGGCAGCACGCCTACGACGAGCAGCTTCCCCTATGACGGAACCTCGATCAAGTTCTATGGCGAAAGCGCAACCATCAAAGTGATTGCCGTGGGCGAGAAATACATCGCTTCGGATGTTGCCGAAACCGCTGTTGTGAACGAGAACTACATGGCACGCGAAAAAGTCGTATATACCAACGACTTCCATACTCCCCACTCGGAATGGTTCTATAACGTGGACTTCACGTATGACGAAGCCGACACGACAAAGGCAGTCAACGCTGTTGTAAAAGACGGCGCCGTATGGCCCGAAGGTATCACCTACACCGACTGGACGGAAAAAGACCACTTCCGCGTACACGTCTTCCCGAAGAGCAACTCCTATGTCGGCTATCGTCAATACGCCGGCTGGTCGTTCTACGGAGAGAGCGGTCGTCGCATGATCCTTCAAGATAATAAAGGATTGGCTCTGCTCGGTTCGTCCGGTAAAGCCAGTGTAGCGCCCGATTCGATGTTTGTGGGCCCGTTCGATATCGACCTCCAAGTATCGGGAGCCAAGAGTGCGGCAAAAGTACAGATATTCGTCAGCGATGAGCTCGAAGGCGATTCTTGGGAACTCATCGGTGAAGCTACCGCTCCCGCCGGAGAAAGTGCTACGATAACCGGTTCGTACAACGGTACCGATAGGAAATATGTTCGTGTAGAGACTACTACGGCCGAGATATATTTCAATAAGTTTATCGTGAAAGCTCCGGGTTATGGCGAACTCAAACTGCAATCAGTATCACCTGCCGGTGGAGCATACGATGCACCTGCCGTATTGGAAGAAACGGCCGATACGTTCGTTCTGACGTTCAACAACCCGTTGGCTGCCGAGCAAGATGCAGACTTGGTTGTATTCTTTGCTGCTCCGGCTCTCCCGGTTCATAATTGTACTTACACGATAGAGGGCAATACGATGACGGTAACCCGTCCCGATGCCACCACCCCGCTTGCAGCAGGTACTTACCAATTCATTGTAAAAGGTGTTAAAGATGTAGCCGGCCAAGTATTGGGAAGCCAGTTGAATACCTTCTACAAAGTCGAGGGCAGCAGCTCTTCGGTTAACGCACCCGAAGTAGAGAAGACCGTCGTATCGACCGTCATCTACTCGATCAGCGGTGCCGTACAGAGCGAACTTGCTCCGGGCTTGAACTTCGTCCGCACGACATACAGCGACGGTACGGTCGAAGTAGAGAAAGTGATCAAGAAGTAAATAAAAGAATCGAATATCGATTCCTCCGATAAAATGGGGCGGTCTATGACCGCCCCATTTTTTGTTGCCTTTCCGTTTTGGGGTTGTCATGCAGAGCGTAGCGAAGCATCTCCGTCCAAGCGGTTTTGTATGAGATCTCTCACATGCGTTCGAGATGACATAACCAAGCGATGCAACCTTCACGGTGTGATGTCATTCTGAATGCAGCGTAAGCGGAATGAAGAATCTCAAACAAATAGCCGGGGATTCCTCACATACGTTCGGAAAGACATTTGCTTGTCATTCCGAGGTGTGGAGCACCGAAGAATCTCACCCCAA
>ENA-ORUG01001020-ORUG01001020.1-human-gut-metagenome-genome-assembly--contig:-NODE-1020-length-27932-cov-3.190659_pt1 | contig 27932 bp, 28 predicted proteins | sample MGYA00242079_ERZ509207 | MGnify/ENA primary metagenome ERZ509207 (study PRJEB26280, sample SAMEA2338780) | human gut metagenome | biome: human gut; feature: human-associated habitat; material: faeces...
GTGGCTTGCAAACTCGCAATAGTTTCTTTTCGGCGATAACCCGTTGCGGGCGTTCGTCGTTAGCGCCGCATGGCATACTTGCATCATGGCGGCTTCATTACGTATATACATTCAGGGGGATACCCCCATTCATCGTGCTGATGCGCGCGTGAAGCTCGTGCTGTTATTGCTGTTTTCGGTAGGGGTGTTCTTTGTCGATACCTGGCGAGGCCTCGGCGTCTACTCGCTGGCGGTTGCCGCGGTGGTTGTGGCGGGTCGTATGCCGCTGGCGCGACTGGGTGCATTGTCGCTCCCCTTGGTGGTGTTGCTTGCTTTTATTTGGGTATGCAATGCATTCACCTTCGATGTCGGAAGTCTGGCCGAATCGGGGCTCGGCGGCGTTTCTGCTGGCTTTGCCGAAGGGTGGCAGCCCGTTGCGCTGGCTGGTACGTTTGGGTTCGTGCCGCAAGGATGCATGTTTGCCTTGTTCTATGCGGTTCGCATCCTTCTTATCTTGTGGGCGAGTTTCGCCGTTTCGTTTACCACATCCGTCGAAGCGCTGATGGGTGCTTTTGCGTCGCTGATGCGACCTCTGCGCGCCATTCGCGTTCCCGTCGACGATGTGGTCACCATGCTCTCCCTTGCAGTTCGGTTTATTCCCCTTACCGCAGAGGAATTGGCGTTGGTACGCAGCGCCCAAACGGCGCGCGGCGCACGGTTGGAAAGCGGCAGTGTTTGGCAGCGCTTGTTCGCTTACCGCACGGTATTCATCCCCTTGATAGTGCGCTTGTTTCGCCGCGCCGACACTTTAAGCGTTTCCATGGTGGCGCGTTGCTACGGCTGCACCCAGCGAACCAGCCTTGAGGAACCCCACATATGCCTGCGGCAAGCGGTTGTTTTTTTGGCATGTTCGGCTCTGTTGGTGGTGGTAGCATGCATTCTTTAACCGTAAACGTTGCGCTTGCCTGCGCGGGGCGGGTTGAATGCGGGGCGCATGGTATCATTCGAGTGTTTGAACAAAACGTTTCCAAGGAGGAAATTACATGGGTACCATCATCGATGTGTTCGGTCGTGAGATCCTTGACTCCCGCGGCAACCCCACGGTAGAGGTAGAGGTTGTTCTCGACGATTATGCAACAGGTCGTGCCGCTGTTCCTTCCGGTGCATCCACCGGTGCTTTTGAAGCAGTGGAGCTTCGCGATGGCGATTCCGAGCGTTACTTGGGCAAGGGCACGCTGAAGGCTGTTGCTCACGTCAACGAAGAAATTGCTGATGCTCTTATCGGTATGGAAGCCGACGATCAGCGCGGTATCGATGCAATCATGCTTGAGCTTGACGGCACCGAAAACAAGGGCAACTTCGGCGCAAACGCCATTCTTGGTGCTTCTTTGGCTGTTGCCAAGGCTGCTGCAGAGTCCGCAGAGCTTCCTCTTTACAAGTATGTTGGCGGCGCAAACGCTAACATGTTGCCCACGCCTATGATGAACATCTTGAACGGCGGCGAGCACGCAGACAACAATGTGGACTTCCAGGAGTTCATGATCATGCCTGTTGGCGCAACCTCTTTCGCCGAGGCGCTGCGCTGGTGTGCGGAGATCTATCACACCCTGAAGAAGGTTCTGCACGAGGCTGGCCTCGGTGGCGGCGTTGGCGACGAGGGTGGTTTCGCTCCTAACTTCACCACCAACGAAGAGCCCCTCAAGTACATCGTTGAGGCATGTGAAAAGGCAGGTTACAAGCCCGGTTCCGACATCATGTTCGCTATGGACCCGGCCTCTACCGAGTTCTACAACGCTGAAACCGGTAAGTACGTTTTGGCTGGCGAAGGCCGCGAACTTACCAGCGCTGAAATGGTTGACTACTGGGAGGCTCTGGTTCAGAAGTACCCCATCATCTCCATTGAAGACGGCATGGCCGAGGAAGACTGGGACGGCTGGAAGGCTCTCACCGACCGCATCGGCGACAAGGTTCAGCTGGTTGGCGACGACCTGTTCGTAACCAACCCCAAGCGCCTTGCCAAGGGTATCGAGCTTGGTTGCGCTAACGCAATCCTGGTAAAGGTTAACCAGATCGGTTCCCTCACCGAGGCTCTCGAGGCTGTTCAGATGGCGAAGCAGGCTGGCTATGCATGCATTATGTCCCATCGTTCCGGCGAAACCGAAGACGTTACCATTGCCGACCTCGCGGTTGCAACCAATGCTGGCCAGATCAAGACCGGCGCTCCTTGCCGTTCTGACCGTGTTGCCAAGTACAATCAGCTTCTCCGCATCGAAGAGCAGCTGGGCGATTCCGGCCAGTATGCTGGCATGAAGGCGTTCTACAACATCAATCGTTAGAACATCGGATTGATATTCCCAGAAGGCCCGCAGGCGTAAAGCTTGCGGGCCTTCTTGCGTTTTTGCCCCTTAATGGGCTCATCCCATATTGCGGGCTTAAAAATAGCTTGCTGGGGCGAAGCGCAAAAGCCGCACTCTGTCGAGGCGGTTTGTGAAGGGGGGGCGCTTGCAGGCATGACGGGTGCAGCCGTCATGCCTGCTGAAGTGAGTTGCCCCCCCGGGTGCGCCGGCGTCCCTGGAGGCAACTCACTTCAGCAAAGAAGAGGGTCTTCTTAAGAATGACGGAGTTGTCTGGGGTTGCTCCGTATCCCAAGGGCCTGGGCGCGAAGGCATTCACTTTAGAGGCCGCTTACCCTTCGAAGGGCGTTACGTGCGCAATAGCTTCAGCTTGGGTGATTTCTGCTTCACCGTTGTCCAAGTCGAGCAGACGATATTTCCAGTTGCCCATGCCCAGCTCGTGCATATACGAGAGCTGACGCAGGCCATGGCGTGTTTCGATTCGTTCGACAAGGTCGTGGTTGTCGCAGAGCTCCGCTTCGGTCATGGCGTATACCAGATCGACGCAGGCGGAGTCGATGGCACAGATGTCGGTCGATGCCAGAATTCCCACATTCGGTGTGACGACTGGCATGGCATCCGTGCCTTCGCAGTCGCACGAGACTGACATATTGCGCATAACGTTGACGTACACGATGTTATCCCTAAAGAAGTCGATGGTCGCCTTGGTGGATTCGGTCATGCGTTCCATCAGCTCTTCTTCGGCGATAGACCACAGGTTGTCAGAACCAGGTACGGTGTGGATTTCGCCTTTTCCAATGCGGCCATCGGCGCAGCCAATGCCCAGGTTCTTGTTCGATCCGCCGAAGCCGCCCATAGTGTGGCCCTTGAAGTGGGTAAGTGTGAGCATCGAGTCGTAGTTCAGCATGTGAGTGCCCACATGCATTTCGTTAAACCATTTGCCGCCGGCGACGGGCAGGGTGGCAACGCCTTCCTCGTCCATAATGTCTACAGGGCAGAACGTCCAGCCGTTGTGGGCGATGGTCTTGCGATGCTGTTCGGTGGTGCAGCGGTCGCCTTCGTAGTAGGTGTTGGTTTCCACGATGGTGGCATCGGGCAGGTCTTTGGAGACGAGATCCTTCACCCAGCCGAAAGGAATGATGTTGGGGCCGTCTTTTTCGCCAGTGTGCAACTTGATGGCAATCTTGCCACTAAGCCGCGGAGCGACTTTGGCAACCGCACGGCGCAGGCCTTCAGGCGAAAGATCGCGCGTGAAGAACACATCGGAAGTTGCGCCATCGCGTTGATCGAACGGCACGCGAACGCTGCCGTTGGTTGCTGTTTGCAGGTTTGCTTCGGCCATAACGGCTCTTCAGAACGGAGTTTTTCTTTTTCACTATGGTACCGCAACGAGTAATTTAAGTGACGCAACGTTTCTTAAAATATGAAGCGAAGAACAACGCCGAACGCGGCGCCAAAGATTGCGCTGAGCGTCACCAAAAGCATATCGTGCGCAGATTTATGTTTGCGTACGAAGGCATTGTATCGCGAGGTGCGGTTGGGCTCTTCGCCTGCGCAGAACGCCAGGATTTCCTGGTAGGTAAGGATGTTATTTCGGACTTTTACCTTCTTTACGGCAAAGCTAAGCCCAAGAGCGGTGGCGAAAGTTGCCGCAAAAACAAGCAGGCAGGCAAAGCCCGATGCGGTGTTTTTCTCAATAAAGCTGTCAAGCGCAAAGAACAAGGCGACTATCGCAATAACGGTTAGCAGCATTTCGGCGGCGTACATCCAAATAAGGCTGTGGTCTGCTTTGCGGACGGATTCTTCCATGGTTTCCACGTCTCCTTTTATCAGTTCGTCGATGGAGATATCGAAGGCAACACTGAGCAAAAGCAGACTCTGAACATCGGGGTACGTGCGTGCTGTTTCCCAATTCGAAATGGTCTGGCGGGAAACGTAGATCTTTTCCGCTAGCGCTTCTTGGGAAATGCCCAGTGCTTGGCGGTGCTTCTTTATCTGTCCGGCTAGTTCCATTTCTGTGGCATCCACTTATTGCTCCTTGCTCGCACATGTAAGCCTGAGCTTGCCTTCGTATTCCAGGATGACGTGCTCTGAAAAACTCTACCACCCAACGATTTCGACATGGCGCATTGTTGTTGGATTGACTGGTGCCAAAATCCTTTATCAAGTCAATGATCAGCGGTTATTCGAAAACAGCTTGATAGATTTCGTCTTGTTTCTGGGCGAAGTCGAAAGGCGCCGGAGAAAGGCGTTTCCCTAGTCTTTTCGATGCTATTGTTGCAAGGTTAAACAGTTGGCCCCTGTCAAAAACCTGGTCTTTTGTGACGGAGACAACGTGAACCCCTGCCTTCTCCAGAGCTGATCTTCTGCTTGAATCAAGGTGAAGCTTGCTTGCGTCCGAATGGAAGGTGTCGCTGTCGTATTCGAGTGCGAACCGCTGGTCGGGCCAGCATAAATCGCATCGGCGCATCGCGACGCTTCCCTCGTTGGTCTCAATAGGGTAGTTAAGCTCCGGGCGGGGCAAGCCAAATCCGCCCAACGAAGGGGGAAGGCAAAGTAGCATCGAAAGCAAGCTTTCCATTGGGGAGGCGGACCCTTTGATGAGGTAACTCGATGCTCGTTTTGTCGCCTTGACCCCGTGAATTCCTTCGCATTTCTCGAGATAACGTTCGATGAGCTGGGGGTTGCTACGCGGTTCTCTTCGGAGGAAGCCGCTGCTGGATTGAACGCTGAGTCCGTAGGAACCGCAAAGCTCATATCCGACAGTGATGAGCTGTATCAAGCTCAATTCTTTTCCGAGTTGAAGAAACGTTGCTTCTGGCGTGCTTATGTATAAGTCCTGCGTGATCTTGTAGAACGAACGGGAGGGGTGTTTCCCCGACCAAATGCGAGGAGAGAGGTTTTGCGACTTTCTCATGTTTGCTTTGCAAGAAACCAAAATCGATACAGGCTTTTTGTCGATGCCGAATTTCCAGAGGATGCCAGTATCCATTTGGGCGTAGTAAGGGGAGTTGTTTTCTTGTGGTGCTGCCCGTGAAATGGGCTGCGCCCAATTTCTATCATGAGTTCGCCAATATGCCAGGGCGGTTCTATGTCCGATGAAAATTGCCATGTTGGGAAATATGACAGACGTTTCTTAATTTCATGAGAAAGCGGTGTGAAGGATATCGAAATCAATCGTCAGCGTTGCCTTCGCGTGCCAGCTGTTCACGTTGTTTCATGGCGCTGAATCCAATAGTGCCGATTCGGAAGCGTAAAGACAAAAATCTCGCCCTTTCTGCAACTTTTTTGCGATTAGGGGCTGCTGCGATTTCTTTAAATACTGATATTGGCTCAAAAGTGCAGCAAATTAACTGTTGGGAGGCTTTTTTCCGTCTTTTGCGGGTGGGCGAGGATTGCCAATCGAAAAAAAGTTGCAGAAAGGGCGAGATTTTTGTTTTCAAAACGAGCGGATAGCTACAACAGGGCGGATGTCGCAGCCGGCGGCGCTGAAGCAGGAAGCTTGCCGCAGCCGGCAGTGCCGCGGGGAAGGAGGTGCTGCAGCTGGCAGTGCTGCAACGAGGGGGCTGCCTCAGCGGGGTTTATTTCCGTAGCCGGTAGAGCCGCAGCGGGTAGGTGTTGCGGCGGGAGGGTTAGCGCAGTGGGTCGTATCTTGCGTAAAACACGCGAAGCCTCCCTTGCGTCAGCGGTGCAGAACGAAGGGCGTCATTGCTGCGCGGCGGAGCGATCCCGCCCCGAGTGCCAGCCGGCTGCGCTTCGGTCCCGTCGGCGCGAGTCGGGGCCAAAGGGCCTTTATAGGGCGATTACTGCAAGCCTCTTGCGTGGCGCGGTATACTCTTCTTTATCCTATACAACGAAAGAAGGGCTCTTCGTGCAAGACCTACCTAATGGCTTTACTGGCTTTGCGAACAAAGCCAAAGAGCAGAATACCAATCCGCTTGATGCGCTTCTTCGCGCCGAACATAAAGAGCCGAAGGAAGACAACACTCCGACGCCTACGCTTTCCAAGGAAGAAGTGCAGGCAATCGCCGAATACGATAGGCGCTGGTCGTGGGTAGAGGTCGATCGAAGCGCAATTCAGTACAACGTGCTTCAGACCAAAAAACAGCTGGGAAGCAGCTGTCGTCTTCTTGCCGTCGTTAAAGCTGACGCATATGGCCATGGCGCCGTTGAAGTTGCAAAGGCTGCAACGGCTGCGGGTGCATCCTACCTGGGTGTCGCCACAGTCGATGAGGGAATTGAGCTGCGCAACGCTGGCTTGCGCGAGCCTATCCTGATGCTGGCGGAACCTCCTGCCCAAGCCATCCCGCTGCTTTTGTACTACAACATCATGCCCGCGGTTTACACTTCCGAATTTGCCATTGCCTATGCAGAAGCAGCTGATGCGCAGGGTTTGAAGGCTCCGTATCATCTTGCCATCAACTCTGGCATGAATCGTATTGGCGTGCACTACGACAGCACAGTGGAATTCCTTCACCAGGTAAGCTTCCATCGTGCCCTAGAGCTTAAGGGCTGCTTTACCCATTTCGCTACGGCGGACAGCTTGGAAACGCTCGACTTCCAGATCCAGATCAAGCGCTTCGTCGAAGCAATGCGTTCTATCGAAGTGGCGGGCTTCGACCCGGGCATTGTCCATTGCGATAACTCCGCGGCAACGTATCGCTTCCCGAAGACCCACTTTGATATGTGCCGCTTGGGCATTTCCATGTACGGCTACCAAGCCGCGCCCGATACGCACAAGCTCATCGACCTGCGTCCTGCAATGAGCGTGCATGCGCGCATCACCAACGTTATGACGGTGCCCATGAGCGAAGGCGTAAGCTACGGCATGAACTACCGCAGCCCTGGCAGCGTGAAGATCTGCACGGTTCCTATCGGGTATGCCGATGGCCTGATTCGCTTGCTTTCGGGCAAAATCGACTTTGCCTTTAATGATCGTGCGGTTCATCAGGTGGGCAACATCTGCATGGATCAGTGCATGTTCGAAGTTGATCTCCGCTCGCGCGTTTCGGCTCCTACGCTCGATCCGCACATCGGAGACGAAGTCATCATCGCCGGCCCGCATCCTACGGTCGATTGCTCCATCACTACAATGGCAAAGCGCGCAGCCACCATCGAACACGAGGTAACTATCGGCTTCTCGCACCGCATGCCACGCTATTACCGTTAGGCAGCACCATGAAGATCGAAGCGGTTCCCCTTGATGAGCTTTCCCAACAAGTGGCGGCATGTCATGCTTGCAGCTTGTGCGAAGGCCGAACCAATACGGTGTTTGGCGAAGGGGATCCTCATGCGGGCATCATGCTTATCGGCGAAGCCCCTGGTAGGTATGAGGACTTACAGGGGCGTCCTTTCGTGGGTGCCGCTGGCAAATTGCTCGATGAGCTTTTGTGGCATGCCCATCTTCGTCGCGAAGAGGTATTCATTGCTAACGTGCTGAAATGCCGACCGCCGTCGAATCGCAATCCTTCAGCGTCGGAAATCGAAGCGTGCGCCCCGTTTTTGCGCACGCAGGTGCAAACTGTCAGTCCGTGGCTGCTCATCACTATGGGTAATTTTGCCACCCAGTTCATCCTGAAAACCGACATGGGAGTGAGTCATTTGCGCGGCACGGTGCGGCAAACCGGACGCTTTTTGGTGGCGCCGGTGTATCACCCTGCTGCAGCGCTTCATGACCCTACGCGCATGGAAACGCTCGTGGCCGATTTCGAGCGAATCGGCCGCTTTGTGCATGATAGAATGACCCAGGAATAAAGCAGAAACGGGGCTCGCAACTGTGGGCCCCGGCAAATGTAAGGAGAAAATATGGTAGAGAAGTCCGATGTAGCTGCAGTGCTCGAGCTCATCCGTCCCTCCCTCCAGGCAGATGGCGGCGACGTTCAGCTGGTAGGCGTTGACGAAGAAGGCGTAGTTACCGTTGAGCTTCAGGGCGCTTGCAAGGGCTGCCCTATGTCTCAGATGACGCTCGCTCATGGCGTTGAACGCGTTTTGAAGGATCGCGTTCCTGGCGTAACCCGCGTAGTACCTGCATCCTAAGGAAAGCGCTATGCATTGCTGGGAACTTCGCGGTTGCGACGATGAAATGCAGTCGCGCTGCCCTCATAACGTACCTGGTGAGCCGTGCCCGGCAGATTGCCATTTTGCAGCCTGCGAACGTCCGACCCACAAGGTAACCTCGAACCTTGATTTGCTGTTTAGGTGTGATATCGACAGGGAGCAAAGCGTGAAGGATATCTGCCGTTTCTGCGAGTTCTTCCTAAGCAATGCGCCTTCGACGAATGCTGAAAAGTAAATGAAAGCCGCTCTCCGGAGCGGCTTTTTTGTTTTGACCCCCTCTTGGAGCCAAGACGTAAAGGTGTGCTAGGGTAATCGCCAGAAACGAGTGCGCACCTTCAAGCGCTTGTTGCCTAAAGACAGCGAAAGGGATACATGTTAAACAACCTTTATCAGAGCCTTGATCCTGTGGCCTTTACCATTGGTCCTTTTTCGGCGCGTTGGTACGGCCTTGCCTATGTGGCGGGCTTTATCTGCGTCATTGCCATCATGTATGTGGTTGGCAAGCGCTGGAAGATGCGCTTCGACTTCGACTCGCTTTGCATCATTATGCTATGCGCCATGATCGGCGTTATCGTGGGCGGTCGTTTGGGCTACGTCCTTTTCTACAACTGGGATATGTACGCCGCGAATCCGCTGGCCATTCTCGAGTTTTCGCGCGGGGGGATGAGCTTCCATGGCGGCTTTATCGGTGCGCTTGTGGCTGGTATCGTGGCGGCGCGCATGGTGCACATGCCTTATCTTTCCCTTGTTGACTTGGCAATTATTGGTGTTCCCATTGGCCTTTTCTTCGGCCGTTGCGCAAATTTTGTTAACGGCGAACTGTGGGGTGCGCCAACCGACCTTCCCTGGGGCGTTGTGTTTGGCGGTTCTGCCGGGATGGAGCCACGTCATCCCAGCCAGCTGTACGAGGCTTTGCTGGAAGGCGCGTTGCTGTTTGCGATCCTCTTCGTGATGTCGCGCAAGCGCCCGCCGTTTGCGCGCGGTACGTATTTTGGTGTGTTCATGGTGGGGTATGGCATTTGCCGCTTCCTTATTGAATTTGTGCGTCAGCCCGATGCTCAGCTCGGTTACCTTTGGGGCGGCTGGCTCACCATGGGGCAGGTGCTTTCGGTGCCGCTTATTGTGGCGGGCGTAGTCTTGCTGGTGTATGCGCTGAAAACGAAACATCCTCAAGAAGGCCCCCGATTGGCATAGAGGGGTTGGTTGCGCGCGCTGCCTGCCGTGAAAGAGCGGAAAGATATTATCTGACGCGAAGGGGCGGGAGAGCGTGCTTTGTTGCGGAGGCGGCTGAACGTGCTCGCTTTTGCGCTCGGGCGTATTGCCTGATAGAAACGGGATTCTTGCAGCTCATCTACCGCTCACCGATTCTTATCTAGAAATGCTACTCAAGAAGTAGCATAATAAAGGCATCGAAGCTAACTCGCTGCCGAAGAGCCCATGTATCGGCAGCGTCCCAAATGAAGGGGGAATATCATGAAACTTGAATTCTACAAATGCGCTCACTGCGGAAACGTTGCCGTTAAGCTGTTCGACCAGGGCGTGCCGCTTTCATGCTGTGGTGAAGAAATGACGCTGCTCCGTGCAGGCGAAACCGACGGCGCTGCAGAAAAGCACGTTCCGGTAGTCACGGTAGACGAAATCATCCACGTTGAGGTAGGTAGCGTTTTGCATCCCATGATGGAGGCTCATTTCATCACCATGATCGTGCTGGAAACCTCGAAGGGCTTCCAGGTGAAGCATCTTCAGCCTGGCGAAGAGCCCAAGGCGGATTTTGCAGTTGTTCCTGGCGAAGAGCCTGTTGCCGTATACGAGTACTGCAATTTGCACGGCTTGTGGAAGGCAGACGTCCAGTAGCGTGTTGCCAAGTTGGCCTTCCTGCTAACGAAGCAAACAGACAGAATACAAACCCTGCAACGTTGCACCTGTTAGTTTGGGTGGGCAGAATTGTTGCCGAGTAATTCAAATGAGTCCGAGAGCGGGCGGCGCTTTGGCTAAAGCGCTGGTGCGAAAACAGCTCGGAACTCGGGTGTGCTGCACGTAATCAAAGACTCAGACAAAACTGACCCTGGGGTTTTATCCCGGGGTCAGTTTTTTGTACAAGGGAAATAAGGGGCAGGCGCATTATTCAATATGCGCGTCGGGCGCCGGCAACGCAACCGCCGCAGCAGGCGATGTCGGTAGCGTGGCTGCTGCCGCATAAGTGCGGCTCGGCGCGCAGCCCGGCTTATTTTGGACTTTCATGGCGCCGCGCTCTTCAAGCGATTAATTGCCACGTGCTCACGTATTATGTGATGCATGAGCAAAAAGAAGAACACACAGCGCAAACGGCAGGCTGCCGAGCAGCGTAAACCGTTTGCTTTCAAGGAATCGTACGATGTCATTATCATAGGCGGCGGGGCCTCTGGCCTCGCTTGCGCAGTTTCGTGCCTTCGGGAAGCCCGTGCGGCGGGAGCGGCACTGCCAAACATTCTTTTGGTTGATCAGGGAAAACGAATCGGTGCTCCCATTCTGCGCAGCGGCAACGGCCGCTGCAACTTCTCAAATTCGCAGCTGGATGTTAGCCGCTATTGGAATAGCGCATTCGTGTCCCAAACCCTTGGCTTCCTTGGCGGTGGCCCTGTTCGCCCCATTACCAATTGGTTTGAAGAACTGGGCCTCGTCTGGGAAGAAGCTCCTGAAAGCGGTGGGCTGCTGTATCCCTTTTCGAACAAAGCTTTGTCGGTGTTGGAAGTGCTTATGGCAGCACTGCCAGCACATGTTGTCGATATTCACCCCTGCGTAAAGGCACTTGAAACTCACCGCAGCCATGATGGGTTCGATGTTCTTCTCGAAGAGTCGCATTCAGCTACGGGCAACGGAGGTGCGGCTGCCGGCGAATCCAATGGGGTGCCGCAGCAGGCAACGGTTCGCGCAGGGCGAGTGGTTGTTGCTGCCGGTGGTGGTTGCGCGGAGTCTTTACTGGCCGGTGCTATTCCTGCGCTGCCTACCGCACCGTTGCGTCCAACGCTCGGCCCTCTCGCCGCAGCATTCCCTGAAAACGTATCGAGCGAAAAACTGGATGGCATACGCTCCCACGTACGCATTAGCCTTCCGAGCAGCGGCTTTTCCGAAGAGGGCGAAGTATTGTTCCGCGGCTACGGCATATCGGGCATCGTGGTATTCAACGCTTCACGCTATGCGCATACAGGCGAAACGCTGCTGGTCGATTTTCTGCCGGCTATGAAACTCCGTGAAGCCGAAGACGTTATCCGTACGCGTGCTGAACGTCTTCAGGGCCAGCCGGCGCATACGCTGTTCCGGGGATTCGTTTTGCCCGAATTGGGCGCTGCTCTGCTGGCGGCATCTGGGATACGGCCTGATGAACCGTTGCAGCAGGAGTTGTGCTGTCGTATAGCGCGCATCATGAAGGCATCCCCCCTAATGGTTCAGGGCATTGCCGATGAATCACAGTGCCAGGTTCATCGCGGTGGCATAGCTCCTGAATCTGTTTGCGCGGAATCGTTGGAGCTGAAAGCCCGGCCGGGCTTGTACGTACTGGGCGAAGCGCTTGATGTTGACGGCCCGTGTGGCGGATACAACCTTCATTGGGCTTGGGCGTGCGGCATTCTTGCGGGCAGGGATATCGCACGGAAGATAAAGAAGGAGCAGTCATGCTAGAGGTTTCGGGTATTCGCCTTTCGCTGGATGCGGCGTTACCGGAAAATGTCGAAATGCGAACGAAAGAAGTGGCTCGAGCGCTGGGCGTTTCCGAGCGTGATGTCTGCAGCGCTGTTCTGACGCGCAAAAGCGTGGATGCGCGCAAGAGGAACAACGTTCATTTCACCACTTCGTTTCGCGTCGAATTGCCGCAATCTCAGGAACAGCGCCTGCTTAAAAGGGCGCCAAAAGGCCTGAACGTTCGCGTGGCAAAAGAATACGAGCCGCTTTCGTATCCCGACTGTTCTCATCCCAATCGTAATCAGGGCGGCAGGATCGTGGTAGTGGGATTGGGCCCGGCAGGGCTTTTTGCCGCACTATATCTGGCTCGCTGCGGGCTTCGCCCCTTGGTGGTGGAGCGTGGCTTTGACGTGGAAAGACGCGCGGAAGACATTGCGGCTTTCCAGGAAACGGGCACCTTGAACCCCCATTCCAACATCCAATTCGGAGAAGGTGGAGCGGGTACTTTTTCGGACGGCAAACTTACAACCAATATCAAGAATCCCTTTGCAAAGCATGTGCTGCACTGGTTTGCTGATGCCGGTGCGCCGAAAAGCATTCTAGTAGACGCTCATCCTCATCTGGGCAGCGACAACCTGCCAAGTATCGTAAGCGCTATGCGCAACGAAGTAATCGAGCGCGGCGGGGAAGTGCGTTTCGGCACGCGCCTTTCTGGGTGGAATTTTGCGCAAGGCAAGCTTGCTACCGTGCAGTTGGAAAACGTGGAAACGGGCGCTTGCGAAGAAGTTGCCGCTGCTGAACTGGTGTTGGCGTGCGGTCATTCGGCGCGCGATGTGTTCGAGCTGTGCCGCAACCAGGGCTTCGCTATGGAGCAGAAGCCCTTTTCGGTGGGTGTTCGCATTGAACATTCGCAGCAGGCTATTAATCAGGCTCAATGGGGGAAAGCATCGAAGCATCCTGCCTTGGGTGCTGCCGAATACAAGCTAGCAGTGCATCTGCCTACGGGCCGCAGCGTGTATACGTTCTGCATGTGCCCTGGTGGGGAAGTGGTGGCTGCCGCCAGCGAAGAGGGCGGCATCGTTACAAACGGCATGAGTCGTTATGCGCGTGCAGGCAAGAACGCCAATTCGGCAGTGTTGGTGAACGTCGATCCCGCCGATTTCGGAAGCAGCGATGTGCTGGCAGGCGTTCAGCTCCAGCGTGAAATAGAGCAGGCGGCTTTCCGTGTTTCTGCGGAACATGGCGGGAAACCCTATGAAGCGCCAAGCCAGCGCGTGGGGAGCTTTTTGGGTGGCTCTGTCCCAGTGAAGGGTGCAAAGCCCGCACCAACGTATGCCCGTGGTGTGATTGAAGCGCCCATTGCCGAGTGCTTCCCCTCTTTCGTGTCCGAATCGCTGGCGCAGGCGTTGCCTCTGCTGGGCCGAAAGCTGAAGGGCTTTGATGATCCGAATGCCCTGATGACAGCCCCGGAAACGCGATCTTCTTCGCCTGTTCGTATTTGCCGCGGCCGCGATATGCAAGCGCGCTTTGCCAAGGAGGGCGTCGCTCTTGAAGAGCTTCCTGGTAATGGGGTATATCCTTGCGGGGAAGGCCCCGGCTTCGCAGGTGGCATCATGTCTGCCGCCTGCGATGGCTTGCGGATTGCCGGTAGAATTGCCGAGCAATACGTTTAATCTTGAGTCGAGGCCCCAAGGGCATGCGCTCCTGGGGGCCTCGTTTTTAAACCCAGGGGCGGTATTGCGGGCACCGGATTTGGGGCGGCGGTCGTTGCGAGCGTAGTTTCGGCTTGCGCACCCATTAGACCAGTCTTGCTTCCCGGCTGAAAAATCCGCGAGCACTCTGCTTGCGGCTCAGGCTCTTCCCCTTTGTCGGTGTTGGAATGTGGCGTCTGGGCCTGGGGCGCGGTGAGCGCGGCCTCTCTTCCCTTTTTGCCACCGCCGAAAAACAAGGTAACGATTCGCTGAAAGCGAACCATTATCCGCAGGTAATGCTGTGCTGTGTGCTGCGGGCGCGGTATTATTGAAGTCCTGAAACAAGGCTTGGTGCCACGCGCGGAAGTACGTGGCGAAACGTCCCATAATCATGAAAGCTTTGATGAAAATGCCCAATGGAGCGCACACACACGAAGAGGCGCTGGAAGCGCTGAAGAACGGTCAGCCTATCGTTTTTCCGACCGATACCCTATTCGGGTTGGGTGTTTCGGTGCTGCATGCGCCGAGCCCCGATATTCTGTACGCTATCAAGCATCGCGAAAAGAAAAAGCCCATCGCCTGGTTGGTGGGCGGTATCGAAGATCTTGAGCGTTACGGCAAGATGGTTCCCGATTTCGCTTTTGCCCTGGCACGCACGTTTTGGCCTGGCCCGCTTACCATCATTGTGAAGGCGAGTGACGAAGTGCCTGCGGCTTTTTGCTCGGAGGAAGGCACCATCGGCCTGCGTATGCCCGCAAACGAAACAGCTCGTGCCCTTATTGGGGAATTGGGCTGCCCTCTAGCCACTACTTCGGCAAACATTTCGGGGCAGAAAAACACCATAGCTTTCAATGAAATCGATCCGGCAATATTTGCCGCGGTGGGTGCAGCACTTTCCGACGAAGAGCCGAAAAGCGGCATTGCTTCCACTATCGTTAACTGCGCCTTGGGCGATCATCCTGTGTTGGTGCGCGAGGGGGCAATCACTGTTGCCGATATTCGCGCGCTTTCCTAAAAGGAGGCACAGCTATGGCTCGTAATACCTACCCTCTTGTGCAAGAAACCTCTACGCTTTCCGCCGACGGCAGGTCGTGGCTGCGCGTTATGGTATGGCTGCCCGACCCAGTATACAGTCGTCGCGGTATAGTTCAATTGGTTCACGGCATGGCGGAGCACATTGAGCGCTATGACTCGTTCGCTCGCTTTTTGGCAGGTTTAGGCTATGTTGTGTTCGGGCACGATCATATCGGTCATGGGAAAAGCGTCTCTTCTGCCGATGAGCTGGGATGCATGCCTCTTCAAGGGGGAAAAGACATCCTGGTTGCCGACGTACTTCGTGCGCGCGAAGCCGCATTTAAGGCAAGCCGCGAAACGGGGGCTCTGCCGCTGTTCTTGTTCGGCCATTCCATGGGAAGTTTTGTGGTGCGTGCCTGCATCGCCCGCAACCCGAAGGGTCTTACAGGCGCTGTGCTGTGCGGAACGGGCAATCAGCCCCGTGCGCTTTCCCTGCTTGGTCGTACTCTTTCGCGCGCGATTGGCACCTTGCGTGGGGAAACGTATCGTTCTCGCCTGCTTGATTCGTTGACGATCGGCGCGTTCTCTTCCGCTATCGAAGATGCGCGTACCGATTCCGACTGGATTTCCACTGACCCTGCTGTTGTGGATGCTTATTTGGCCGATCCGCTTTCTGGCCAGGCTTTTTCTGCCGGTGCCTACGCAACGCTCACCGACCTTACCGCAGAAGTGGTAACAAAAAAGAGCGCGGCAGCAGTGCCGAAGAACCTGCCGCTGCTGTTTGTGGCTGGCGCGGATGACCCTGTGGGTGCGTGCGGCAAAGGCGTTCATGCGGCGGCTGATCTGTATCGTAGCCAGGGTGTTGAAGACGTTCGCGAGATCATTTATCCGAACATGCGTCATGAGATTTTGAATGAGCCGCGTCGTGTTGATGTGTTCGCCGATGTTGAGCAGTGGTTTACCGAGTGCGTGGTTATGAACGCCGTGGTGCGCACGCGTGAAGTTTCGCAGCCCCATAATGTTGAAGGCAGGGAAGGCGGTGCGCCAGCGGAAGAGGGTGCCGCTGCTGCAGAATCCGGTGCCTCTGAAAACTAAACAACGCTAAGCCTCGACCCTCCGAAGAGCAAGGAGAGCAGCCAGTATGGGCGAATATGTAATTGCACTTGATCAAGGGACAACGTCTTCCCGTGCGGTTTTGATAGATAGGCTGGGCCGTATAAAGGGCATGTCCCAAAGCCCATTTCCCCAGTTGTTTCCGCAGCCAGGTTGGGTGGAGCATTCTCCGAAAGACATTCTTTCCAGTCAGCTTAAGGTGCTGGCGGAATTACTGGTATCAACAGGTGTATCGGCAAGCCAAATAGACAGTATCGGTATTACCAACCAGCGAGAGACCACCGTTGTATGGGATCGCGTCACGGGAGAACCCATTCACAACGCCATTGTGTGGCAATGCCGTCGCACCACCGAAATCGTGGAGCGCTGTTGCTCGGATGCGGAAACTGCTGCTGAGGTAACGCACAGAACGGGTTTGATTCCCGATGCGTACTACTCCGCTTCGAAAATCGCTTGGATCCTGGATGCGGTGCCCGGTGCGCGTGAGCGCGCCGAAGCCGGCGAGCTGGCTTTCGGCACGGTGGATTCTTGGCTTATTTGGAATCTGACTCAGGGTGAAGTCCATGCGACCGACCCCACCAATGCTAGCCGCACCATGCTCTTCAACATTAATACGGGGCAGTGGGACGAATGGCTGTGCCAGTTGTTCAACGTTCCTGAAGCCATGTTGCCCGAAGTTCGTCCCTCTTCAGGCGACTTTGGGATGATGCATCATCCGGTTATTGCCGGCGCTATTCCGATTCGTGGGGTAGCGGGCGACCAGCAGGCGGCGTTGTTTGGGCAATGCTGCTTTAAGCCCGGTCAGGTGAAGGCAACGTTTGGCACTGGCTGTTTCTTGCTTATGAGCACGGGGCAGCGGCTATGCGCTTCTACCCACGGGCTGGTAACCACGGTTGCTGCTTCTGCGCCGGGCGCGGCCGATCTCGAATATGCGCTGGAAGGAAGCGTGTTCATGGCGGGTGCTCTTATTCAGTGGCTGCGCGATGGCCTGGGGATTATCGACGACGTCTCCCAGACCGAAGAACTCGCAATGAGCGTGCCCGATTCGGCGGGAGTGTGCGTGGTGCCTGCGTTCACAGGGCTTGGCGCTCCGTACTGGGACGCCAATGCGCGCGGCGCCATCTACGGATTGACGCGCGGCGCCACAAAAGCGCACATAGTGCGTGCGTGCCTCGAGGCGCAAGCATTCCAGGTACAGGACGTGCTGCAAGGCATGGCTCGCGATGCGGGAATTCCGGTATCTGCGTTGGCGGTTGATGGCGGAGCCTGTCGCAACAATTTCATGCTTCAGTGTTGCGCCGATATCGTGGGTGCTGCCATCCAGCGTCCCGAATGCGTGGAAAGCACGGCCTTAGGAGCGGCTTATTTGGCTGGTTTGTCTACGGGTTTCTGGCGCAACACTGAAGAAATTGCGAGCTTACGGGGCATTGAGCGCACCTTCATGTCGAATGTGAGCGCCGGCACGCGTTCCCGCATGCTCGACTATTGGCATGAGTGCGTCGATAGGACGCGTTCCCGATAGCGCTTGGCACAAACGGCTCCCTTTTCCGTTTCGGCAGCGTTAAGCTAGGCGAGCTTGCGCGCTTCTTCCGTATAATGTGGATAGATTATCTATAGCGGGGCTGCGTAGCCTTGCGTCTGTGTGCCGCCTTAGCGCGGAAAAGGAGAAGGCATCATGAAGATCTCTATCGCATCGGATCACGCTGGCTTCGAACAAAAGCAGCAGCTTGCTGCTTACTTGAAGGGCGAAGGCCACGAGGTTATCGATCGTGGCCCCGATAGCGACAACCGTGTAGATTATCCCGATTTCGCCGTTAAGGTTGGCGAAGACGTGCAGTCGGGCGCTGCTGAGCGTGGCGTTTTGGTGTGCGGTACGGGCATCGGTATGGCCATGGCGGTAGGTAAGATGGAGGGCATTCGCGCAGCCAATGTGGTTCGCCGCGATTTCGCTGTTCTTTGCCGTGAGCATAACGACGCCAACGTCATTACGCTTTCCGGTCGTTTCGTTTCCTTGGAAGACAACGAAAGCATTTTGGATGCCTTTATTGCCACGGAATTCGCCGGTGGACGCCATGCTGGCCGCGTTGAAAAGATCAATGCGCTCGACTAAGGCATTTATCAGCTAATGTGGCATATTGCGCAATTGATTCGCGCCAATAGCGTCCCTTTTGGGTAAATATGTTTGGGACAAGCTCGTTCGAGCTTGGAAAAATATCTTTCTGCATTCGTGCGGAAAGACGAATGCAAGGAGGAAAAGATGGACAACGCAAAGACGCAAGCCCGCCATTGGCTTTTGGCGGCAGCCGTGGCGCTGTTCGCGGCAATTCTGTGCCTCGGCCTGGTAGGCTGTGGCCCGAGCGAAGAAGAGAAGGCGAAGCAGGCGCTCGACGCCGAACTCTCCCAGTTCGTCAATCCCAGCGACGATGAGGCATCTAAGCTTGTTGGCCAAATGGGCGGTTCTGACTTGCAGCAGCTTGAGCAGCTGGGCATGGACGGGGAATCTCTGTTCAAGTCTTGGGTGAACGGCTTCGCTTATGAAATCGGCGATGTAAAGGTTGACGGCGACACCGCCAAGGCACCCACCAAGATCACCAGCAAGCAGCTCTACGTTGTTCTTACGAGTTGGGGCGACTCCTTTGCTGATGACGCTATGAACCAGGGTTTCAGCACCACCGACGAGATCTATGCTTATGCAGGCAAGACGTTCATGGCGGCACTCGATGCAGCAACTCCAGTAGAAACCGAAGTTACCTTTACCTTGACCAAGGACGGCAAGGATTGGAAGCTCGATATGAACAACACCAGCAGGCGCTTGCCGATAGCATGTTCGGTGGCGGCATCTCCGCTTCCGAGGCTTTCGGTAGCTAAGGGGTTCGTGGCGGATTCGTTTCGCGCACGTAACATTTGTCGAAAACAAGGAGCCGTAGGGCCGCAGGAGCGGTGCTACGGCTCCTTTTCTTATGACGCTGTGCTATCTTTGAGAGCATTACAAAAGTGCTAAGCGCAGTTCGAAAGGAGCGCGGCATATGTCTTACGACTATCTCGCAGCAGAAGACCCTCAAATAGCAGACGCAATTGGGCAGGAGCTTTCCCGCCAGCGCTCAACTATCGAGCTTATCGCATCAGAGAATATTGCTTCACTTGCTGTAATGCAGGCAATGGGCACCGTACTTACCAACAAGTACGCTGAAGGTTATTCCGGCAAGCGCTATTACGGCGGCTGCGAAAAGGTCGACATCGTTGAAGATTTGGCAATCGAGCGCGCTTGCAAGCTGTTCGACTGCAAGTTTGCCAACGTGCAGCCTCATTCTGGCGCTAACGCCAACCTTGCCGCCTATCAGGCGCTGATCAACCTGGGCGATACCGTGCTGGGCCTTTCGCTCGACCACGGTGGTCACCTTACCCACGGTTCTCCCGTTAATTTCTCGGGCAAGGATTACAACGTCGTCTCCTACGGTGTTAATCCCGAAACCGAACTTATCGATTACGACGAGATCGAGCGTCTTGCCAAGGAGCATAAGCCCAAGCTTATTGTGGGTGGTGCTTCTGCATATCCTCGCATTATCGATTTCAAGCGTATGCGCGAAATCGCAGACGAGGTTGGTGCATACCTCATGATCGATATGGCACACATTGCTGGCCTGGTTGCTGCTGGCTTGCATCCGAGCCCCGTGCCCTATGCCCACGTGGTAACCTCCACCAGCCATAAGACCCTTCGCGGTCCTCGTGGCGGCTTCATCCTCACTAACGACGAGGCCCTGGCGAAGAAGATCAATTCCGCGGTATTCCCTGGTACGCAGGGCGGCCCTCTGATGCACATCATCGCAGCAAAGGCCGTTGCTTTCGGCGAGGCCTTGAAGCCCGAATTCAAGACGTACATGGAAAACGTGGTTAAGAACTGTGCTGCTATGGGCGAAGGCATGGTGGAAGGCGGTCTGCGTCTGGTATCGGGCGGCACCGACAATCACCTGGTTTTGGTAGACCTTACTCCAGCTGACATTACCGGCAAGGATGCAGAGAAGCTTCTTGAATCCGTGGGCTTGACGGTGAACAAGAACACCATCCCCAACGAAAAGCGCTCACCCTTCGTAACCAGCGGCATTCGCGTTGGTACGGCAGCGGGCACCACGCGTGGCTTCGATGCCGATGAATTCCATCGCATTGGTCAGCTTATCGCTGCCACGGTCTTCAACGCTGAAGACGAGGCACGCCTCGCACAGATCAAGGAAGAAGTAGCGGGTCTCATTGCCAAGCACCCTCTTTATCCCGAGCTGTAGAGTGGGAATATAGGGGCCTGTCCCATTTTCCCGCCGGGTTATAGTGCACAAAGGAAGAACCCCGTTTGCGTAATGCATCGCAAGCGAGGTTCTTTTTCATTAGATGGGGATATGGGGTCTGTCCCTATATCCCCAAGGCTTGTGCTCTGCCTGCGCAAGGGGTTGGATCGTCGGGCGATGGCGCGATCGGGCCCTCAGTTCGCCATTCCGCCTCACCTATTTCAGGTGATATCTTGCTATGAATGCGCAAACCCTGCCTTTTTCCTGTTTTGATTCAGCCAAAAGCAATACACTGTTCAGCGAAGAAGCGTACGGCAGTAAGGAGAAACGCATGGACTTCGCAAGCGAAGAGCGCTTGACCGTTGTCGATCATCCGCTTATTAAGCATAAGCTGTCGGTGATCCGCAATGAAGATACGCCCGATTATCTTTTCCGCCAGACCGTGCGCGAGATTACTCTTTTGGAAGGCTACGCAGCCACCCAGGACCTGGCAACGCGCTCGGTCGAGGTGAAAACGCCTATTGCCACGTGTGAATGTGAATCCATCAGGGGCATCGAGCCGGTGGTTGTTCCCATTCTGCGTGCAGGCCTTGGCATGCTCGACGGCATGTTGGACCTGATTCCCACTGCTCCCGTTGCCCATTTGGGCATGTACCGCGATGAGATAACCCACGAACCCCACGAGTATTATGCGAAAATGCCCGACTACATTGCCGAGCGTTCGGTGCTGCTCGTAGATCCCATGCTTGCTACAGGTGGATCCCTTTGCGCGGCAATCGACGCGTTGCGCAAGCGCGGTGTGAAGGAAATCTCAGCCTGCGTTATCGTCGCATCGCCCGAGGGCGTGCAGGCCGTACTTGAGCATGATCCCTCTGTGCGCCTATTCACCTGCGCTATCGACGAAGGTCTTAATGAGGATGCCTACATCGTCCCCGGCCTGGGTGACGCGGGCGATCGCATTTTCCGTACCGAAGGCACGCCGGTTCAAAGCGAACTGGCTTAAGAGCGGGAGAGAGGGTCTGATGATCAGGCAAGAGCGCCCTTCATGGGACGAGTACTTTATGACCTTGGCAGATGAGGTTGCCACACGCACAACGTGCTTGCGTCGCGCGGTGGGGGCCATCATCGTAAAGGAGAAGCGTATCCTGGCTACTGGCTACAACGGCGTGCCCACAGGGCTGCGTCATTGCTCTGTTACCGGATGCCTGCGAGAAAAACTCGGCGTTCCTTCGGGCCAGCGCCACGAAATTTGCCGCGGACTGCACGCAGAACAGAACGCCCTTCTTCAGGCGGCGCGTTATGGTATCGACATTGAAGGTTCTTCCATATACATCACCACGCAGCCCTGTGTAGTGTGTGCGAAGATGCTCATTAATGCTGGAATCAGTGAGATCATCTACCGCAATCCGTATCCCGATGAACTTGCAATGGAGCTTTTGAATGAGTCAAATATCAAAATTCGCATATTTGACGGACAGACTTCAAAAAGTGAGTAGCGTATTTTCTACAGATGACCATGTTTGCTAAATAGAACGTGTTTAAAAAGTTTGAAATGCACAAAAATATAGGACAAAACAATGGTATTGCCCGTTAGATTCTCAAATAGAGGTTTCAGTTAGTGTTTTAGTACGCTATTGTATTCAGCTGGGTTTGTGGGCAGATACCACTCGCCCAAATTTATTGCACGTTATCGGAAACACTGTTAACAACCATGTGATGGCGTTTATGCTGCATGTGGTCAAAATTGGGCTTTAGGCTCTGAACACGGAAGAAAGGAAGAAATGCTCGCACCAGTAGCAGCAGGAATCGCAGCAGGAATCATCGGGTTTCTCCCCTTGTTCATTTCCCTGCGCCTTGCACGCCGCTCCACGAGTCTTTCTGCCATGAGCGCTGGTTTGTACGGTTTGGCTGGTACGTTTGTATCGCTCATTGTGGTTGCCGTCGCTCTTATCGTGTGCGCTATGGTTGCGCGCGATGTGGTTCTTCCCTTTGGTGTGGCTGAGATCGTGGCGCTTATCGTGTCCACGTCTGCATATGTCGTTTATAAGAACGTCCTTGCTAAGCGCAAGAAATAAGTAAGTAACGGAAAGGTAAGGAATCCTGATGGGTGAAGCTCTTTCACAGTTCGTCGAGGAGGCACAGCATCTCTCGTCTCAGTTCGACTCGACGACGGTCTTTTCCATTGCGGGTTGGAACGTATCCCAGTACGTCCTGTACATGCTGGTCGCTCTCGTTCTGGTAGCTGCATTGGTTCTTATCGCGGGTCGCAAGCTTACGCTTGTACCTCACGGTAAGTTCGCACACATCTTCGAGTTCGGCTACAACTTCATTTCTGAAGGCGTTGGCGCCGACGTTATCGGCGAAGGCTTCAAGAAGCACGTTCCTTTCCTGGCTACGCTGTTCTTCTTCATCCTTACCGCCAACATTATCGGCCTCATCCCTGGTGCAAAGGCCGCTATGGGCACCATCTCCATCACCTGGGCACTGGCTGCTATTTCCTTTATCTACTTCAACTTCTGGGGCTTGAAGGAGCTTGGCTTCTTCCGTTACTTCAAGTCGCTGTGCCCTTCGGGCGTACCGGCGCCTATTGCCCCCATCATTTGGTTCCTGGAGTTCTTCTCCATGGTAATCCGCGTTCTGACTCTTGCCGTTCGACTTTACGGCAACATGCTCGCAGGCCATATGGTTCTCGCCGTATTCTCTCTGGCAACCACCATCTTCCTGCAGACCGCCATCTTCCAGATGGACATCGTTGCGGGTCTGCCTGCAATCGCATGGTTCTTCTTGCTGTTCTTCATGTATGCGCTCGAAACCCTCGTTGCTTTCTTGCAGGCATACGTATTCACCATTCTGTCTTCTTCCTACATCGGCATGGCAATCCATCCTCACTGATAGGAAGAAACAGTTTTCGGCTTGCGCCCTTAGCGGCGCAGGCGGCCTAGAGGCCGCCACCTAACTTGTGTACTACAGCTGGTACAAGAAAAATTTCAGCTGATTAAGTAATAGGGACGAGGGAAAGGCCCTTGTCCAACTAAAGGAGGTAATCGTGGAACTCACTCTCGCAATCGCTGCGTTGAAGGTCGTTGGCTATGGCCTCGCAGCAATCGGCCCTGGCATCGGTATCGGCGTTGCTACCTACGGCCTGTGCGTGTCTGCTGCTCGTCAGCCTGAGATGAAGGGTCAGCTCATGGGCTACTTCTTCATCGGTGCTGCTATGTCTGAGGCACTCGCACTGCTCGGCCTGGTTCTTTTCTTCATCGGCTAGAACTTCGCGAAGTAAGTAACTAACGAAGAAACCGAAAGAAGAGAAGGAGGCACGCGAATTGAACGCACACGTACGTAACTGCGCAAGTGGCATGATCGCCTTTGCGGCTGCGTCTGCGGCATTCCCGGTATGCGCGTTCGCTGACGAAGGAGCAGGAATCAATGCAATTCTTCCTCAGATGGAAGAATTCATCCCCATGCTCGTCGCCTTCATCATCTTGTGGATCGTTCTTGCCAAGTTTGGTTGGCCTCTGTTCGAGGGCATGCTGAACAAGCGTGAGGAAACGATCAAGAACTCTTTGGAGAAGTCTGAAGAGGCACGACAGGAAAGCGAACGACTTCTGGCTGAGTATCGTGAGCAGCTCGAGGGTGCAAAAACCCAGGCTCAGCAGATCCTCAACAATGCCAAGCTCACCGGCGACGCTCTCGAAAAGGAGATCACCGCTAAGGCTCAGGCTGAGGCAGATGCCATTGTCGACAAGGCTCGTGCGCAAATCGAGCAGGAGAAGGAAAATGCCATCAAGGAGCTTCAGGCTACCATGGCAGATACTTCTATTGCCGTTGCATCTCGCCTGATCGGTGAGGATTTCAGCGACGATGAGCACCGTAAGCTCATCGAGCGCTACGTGAAAGAGGCAGGTAGTCTAAATGGCTAATCGTCTTGTCATCAATGAAACGATTGCAGCCTACGCCAACGCTGCCATCGATGGCGCTAACGCCACCGGCGGTCGTGACGCTGTCGTTGAGGTTCGCAACCAGATGCGCCAGATCCTTGGGTTCATGGCAACCAACATCGATTTACGTCTCTCGTTGGATAACGAGGCTTACACTGCCGAAGAGCGCCAGGCGCTTGCAGGCAACGTTTTCGATGGCTACAACCCAGTGGTCAAAGAGCTTCTTGGAGTTATGGCTTCTCGCTGCGATGCAGCGCTGTTCCGCCGCGTTGTTTCTCTGTACGAGGATCTCATCGAGAGCAAGCTTAACTTCAACGTTGTTGATGTGACGACGGTTGTTGAACTTGATGACAACCTGCGAACCGTAATTACCAATAAGGCCGAATCTGATCTGGGTCGCGACTGTGTTCTTGTTGAGCACATCGATCCTTCGATCCAGGGCGGCATTATCCTGAGCACTGGCGACCGGTATGTCGATGCGAGCGTCCGCACGCAGTTCGACAAGGCTCGCATTGCTCTGAAAAAGAAAGATGGAGGTGAATGCTAGTGACTGAAATCACCGCACAGTCTATCGACGCCGCACTGCGCAAGCAGCTCGACGCCATCAACACCAGCGTTGAGTCTCGCGAGACCGGCACGGTTGTACAAATTGGCGACGGTATTGCGCGTATCGACGGCCTTAAGGGTGCGATGTCTGGCGAGCTTCTCGAGTTCGTCGCTTCCGATGGACGTATCGTTTCCGGTTTGGTGCAGAACCTCGAAGAAGACGAGGTTGGCGCCGTACTCCTCGGTGACGTCACCGCAATTAAGGAAAACGACCAGGTACGTACCACTGGCAAGATTCTTGAGGTTCCTGTTGGCAAGGCTATGCTCGGCCGCGTTGTTAACGTGCTCGGCCAGCCTATCGACGGTAAGGGCCCCATTGAGACCACTGCTACCCGCCCGGTAGAATTCAAGGCTCCCGGCGTTCATGAGCGTCAGCCTGTTGAAGAGCCGATGCAGACCGGTATCCTCGCAGTTGACTCAATGATTCCGATTGGCCGTGGCCAGCGCGAACTCATCATTGGCGACCGTCAGACCGGTAAGACCTCTATTGCCGTTGATGCCATCATCAACCAAAAGGGCAAGGGCATGGTCTGCGTATACGTTGCTGTAGGCCAGAAGGCTTCCACCGTATCCGGCATTGTTGAGACCCTCGAGCGCTTTGGCGCTATGGATTACACCATCGTTGTTGCCGCTACCGCATCCGATCCTGCTCCTCTGCAGTACATGGCTCCTATGGTTGGTGCTGCAATGGGCGAGTACTTCATGTACAACGGCGAAGACGGCAAGCCCGCTAACGCTGAGAATCCTGGCGGCCACGTACTCTGCATCTACGACGACCTCACCAAGCAGGCCGTTGCATATCGTCAGATGTCCCTGACCCTGCATCGTCCTCCCGGACGCGAGGCATATCCTGGCGACATCTTCTACCTGCATTCTCGTCTGCTCGAGCGTGCATGTAAGCTGTCCGACGAAAACGGTGCAGGTTCTCTTACCGCACTGCCTATCATCGAAACCCAGGCTGGTGACGTTGGTGCGTTCATTCCTACGAACGTTATCTCCATTACCGACGGTCAGATTTACCTCACCACCGACCTGTTCTATCGGGGTCAGCGTCCTGCTGTTAACGTTGGTATCTCCGTATCTCGCGTTGGTGGCTCCGCTCAGGTGAAGTCCATGAAGTCCGTTGCTGGTACGCTGCGCCTCGACCTCGCTGCATATCGCGAGCTCGCTGCATTTACCCAGTTCGGTTCCGACCTGGACGCTGCAACTCAGCAGCAGCTTACCCGTGGTGCTGCAATGACCGAGCTTCTTAAGCAGGGTCGTTACACCCCGATGTCCGTTGAAGACCAGGCAACTGCTATCTGGGCTGGCGCTCATGGCTTCCTGGACGATGTACCGGTTAAGAGCATTGTTCGCTTCCGCGCTGAAATGCTCGACTACCTGCATCACTCTGGCAATGGCGTTATGGACAAGCTTGCTGATGCAAAGAAGTTCACCGACGAAGTAGAGGCTGAACTGAATGCTGCTATCCCGGCATTCAAGGCTCAGTTCATCGCGTAAGGTAGGTCACTATGCCCAACCTTCACGATATTGAAAGGCGAATCAAGTCCGTCGAATCGACGAAGCAGATTACGCATACCATGCAGATGGTTGCTGCTGCTAAAATCCGTCATTCGACCGAGCGTGTCGAAGCTGCTACGCCTTATGGCGAGGCTGTGAAGGAGATGCTGGCCAACATCGCACGCATGGGCGGTACTACTGCACCGCTCGCGACGGCGCATGACGAGGTTAAGAAGACCCTTATTGTGGTCATCGCCTCCGACCGCGGTTTGGCTGGTGGCTTCAATTCCAGCGTGCTTCGTCGTGCCGAGCAGATCATGAAGGAGCGCAAGGCAGAGGGCAAGGAGATCGCTGTTGCCGCATGTGGCAAGAAGGCGATCGGCTACTTCAAGTATCGTGGTATCGATACGGTGCTTGCCTTCTGCGACCTGTCCGCTGATCCTCGCGTCGAAGAGGCTGATGCCCTGGCTGACTATGCTATGGAGCATTACCTCTCTGGCGAAATTGACGAGGTGGTCGTTCTTTACAACCATGCGAAGAACGCAGGTGAGCAGGTTCTGATCCAGCAGCCTCTGTTGCCGGTAAACCCGAAGGCATTCCTCCCCAAGGGCGAGGTATTTGTCAAGGGCGGCGGCATCACCGAGCCGACTCCCGATAACCCCGATCTTCCGGGTGCTATCGATTACGAGCCCAGCGAGGAAGATGTCTTGGATCACTTCCTTCCCGAGTATATTGCAGGTCATTTCTACTATATGCTCATTGACTCAGCAGCAGCTGAGCAGGCTGCTCGTCGCAATGCAATGAAGAATGCGACGGACAACGCCAATGACATGATTGAGACCCTCAACCGTGTCTACAACCGTGTACGTCAAGGCGCTATTACGACCGAGATCAACGAGATCGTCGGTGGCGCCGCAGCTTTGGAGGACTAAATGGCTGAAGAAACCAATACTGCTTCTGCGGCCACGCAGGGTGCCATCGGACACATTGTCCGTATCGTTGGCCCTGTTGTCGACGTTGAGTTCGCTCCGGATCATATGCCGGCGATCTACAACGCTCTGACCGTGAAAGCTACTACCCCCGTGGGCGACATCAATGTCGTTCTCGAGGTTCAGATGCACCTCCCTGGTGACCTGGTTCGCTCCGTTGCCATGTCGTCTACCGACGGCCTGGTACGCGGTCTGCCCGTACAGGACACTGGTGCACCTATGAAGATGCCCGTAGGTCCTGAGACCCTCGGCCGCATCTGGAACGTTATGGGCCAGCCCGTTGACGGTATGCCCATGCCCGACGTTAAGCAGTGGGCACCCATCCATCGTCCCGCTCCCGCTTATGAAGAGCTCGTCAACAAGACCGAGATCTTCGAAACCGGTATTAAGGTTATCGACCTTATCCAGCCCTTCATTAAGGGTGGTAAGACCGGTCTGTTTGGCGGTGCAGGCGTTGGTAAGACCGTTATCATTCAGGAGCTCATCAACAACCTGGCCCAGGAGCATGGTGGTACGTCTGTATTCACCGGCGTTGGCGAGCGTACCCGTGAGGGCACCGACCTGTTCCTGGAAATGACCGATGCAGGCGTTATCAACAAGACCTGCTTAGTTTACGGTCAGATGAATGAGCCTCCGGGAGCTCGTCTTCGCGTCGGCCTGTGCGGCCTGACCGAAGCAGAGTACTTCCGTGACCAGGGTCAGGACGTTCTGCTGTTCATCGACAACATCTTCCGCTTTACCCAGGCAGGTTCTGAGG
>ENA-ORUG01001026-ORUG01001026.1-human-gut-metagenome-genome-assembly--contig:-NODE-1026-length-27877-cov-77.221515_pt1 | contig 27877 bp, 19 predicted proteins | sample MGYA00242079_ERZ509207 | MGnify/ENA primary metagenome ERZ509207 (study PRJEB26280, sample SAMEA2338780) | human gut metagenome | biome: human gut; feature: human-associated habitat; material: faeces...
TTGCTCAGGAACTTATAAATAAAGTTAAATTATAGTGTTGCGGAATTAAGGGTATCGAGAAAGTTACCTAGTTTTAGATACAGAAAGTTAAGGCGATCATTGAATGAACCCTTAGCTTCTGGTGATAGTATTATGTATTTGTCCATCTCGTTTTTCTTTTTTTCGGCAGCAAAGGTACGGATAATATCTGAGATATAAGAATATAGACAGGATGAAAAGATTAAAATACCGAGAAATGGGGATAGGAACAGGCTGGATAGAACGGAAAAGAGGGAAATAAAGGCTTGTTTTCCTTTACTTCCCCCTATCTTTTTCTTATTTCCTGCTTTAGAGTGATTCGAGCATACGCTTGATGACAACCTCGGCTGAAATCTCACGGTTGGCTGCCTCTGGAATCACCAGACTGTTCTTGCTCTCGATGACATCATCGGTAACAATCAGACCGCGGCGTACTGGCAGACAGTGCATGAAGCAACCGTCATTGGTCCAGCTCATGTGCTCCTCGTCGATGGTCCAGCTCATATCCTTGCTCAGGATTTCGCCATACTGTGCTGGGTCTTTCACGCCCGGACAGCTCCAGTTCTTGGCATAAACGAAGTCTGCACCTTCCAGAGCCTTCTTCTGGTCGTACTCTACCTTGGCATTGCCTACGAACTTAGGATCGAGTTCGTAGCCTTCTGGGTGAGTAACCACGAAATCTACATCGGCTGCATTCATCCACTGAGCGAATGAGTTTGGCACAGCCTGAGGCAAGGCACGGCAATGAGGAGCCCAGGTCAGGACTACCTTTGGACGAGCCACCTTCTTGTGCTCCTCGATGGTGATGAGGTCGGCAAATGCCTGGAGAGGGTGAACGGTAGCTGTCTCCATAGCGAAGACTGGGCGGCCGCTGTACTTCACGAACTGGTTCACGATAGTCTCGGCATAATCGTAGTCTCGGTCTTTCAGACCGGCAAAGCTGCGCACACCGATAAGGTCGCAGAAGCTACCCATCACAGGGATTGCCTCAAGCAGGTGCTCGCTCTTGTCGCCATCCATGATAACGCCACGTTCTGTCTCCAGTTTCCATGCACCAGCATTCACATCAAGCACGATAACATTCATGCCCAGGTTCATCGCAGCCTTCTGTGTACTCAGTCGGGTACGGAGACTGTTATTGAAGAATATCATCAGCAAGGTTTTGTTCTTGCCTAACTCCTGATAACCGAAACGGTTTGCTTTCACTTCCTGTGCCTCGGCGAGTGCTGCTTTCAAGTCGCCAAGGTCTTCAACATTAAAGAATGTCTTCATTGTTATTTCGTTTTTTATTTGTTATTTCTGATATATATTGCTCTTGGATCTTTCTTCTTGAATCTTGATGTTTGCAAAGTTTGCATGCAAACCTTGCAAACATGGCAGAAACTAAGACTTGGTACGGAGAGGGTACGGAGCAGGTACGGAGCGGGTCTTGTTAGGCTCTTGTCTGTCCCTGGCCAGTAATCAACCACTTGTAGGTGGTAATCTCTTCTAGTGCCATTGGTCCGCGGGCTCCGAGCTTCTGAGTACTGATGCCAATCTCTGCGCCCAGTCCGAACTGTGCACCATCGGTAAAGCTGGTTGGAGCGTTTACATAAACGCAGGCTGCATCTACCATTGCCTGGAACTTCTTCTGGGCTGCTTCGTTGTTGGAAATGATGCTCTCGCTGTGTCCGCTTCCGTAGGTAGCGATATGGTCGAGCGCCTCATCTCCTGAAGCGACGGTCTTGATACCCATCTGCATACTGAGCCATTCGGTGTTCCAGATGCTCTTCATGTTGGCATCTGCTTCTGTTGAGTCTGCGGATTTGCAATCCGCAGTCAGCAAATCTGCCTCCTTCATCTTCGCTTCGCTTTCCTCTGCCTTATATAATAAGGTGTCAGGATAGTGTCCCTTTAAAGCTTCGTAAGCTTTGGCATCAGCATGAATCTTGGTCTGTTTCTCGGCGAGACCTTCGCAGAGGGCAGGGAGGTCGCTTAATCTGCTTTCGTGAATCAGCAGACAGTCGAGCGCATTGCATACGCTCACTCTTCGGCACTTGGCATTGGTGATGATGCGCTTGCCCATCTCCAGATCGCCATCCTTGTCGAAGTAGCAGTGTACCACGCCGGCTCCGGTTTCGATAACCGGTACCTTGGCGGTATCGCGAACGAAGTTGATAAGCTTCTTACCACCACGAGGAATACAGAGGTCGATATAGCCCACTGCATTCAGCATTTCGCCGGTAGCCTCATGGGTGGCAGGTAAGAGCGTAACGACATTCGGGTCAATACCGAAAGTTATCAACACCCTGTGGATAAGTTCGACACCCGCTGAGTTTGAGGAGTTTGCATCCTTACCACCTTTCAGTACGCAAGCATTTCCACTCTTGAAACAAAGAGAAAAAACATCGTAGGTTACGTTAGGACGTGCCTCGTAAATCATGCCGATGACTCCGAAAGGAACGGCAACTCGCTGCAGGTGCAAACCATTTTCGAGTGTTTTGTCTTTGAGAACTCTTCCGAGCGGTGAGGGCAGGGTACTTACGTGTCTCATATCCGAAGCGATATCTACGAGTCGCTGCTCTGTGAGCTGCAATCGGTCGTAGAGCGGGTTCGTTTTGTCCATCTTCGCCAGGTCTTCTGCGTTCGCAGCAAGGAGCGCAGGAGTCTCGGCGATGATAGCGTCAGCCACCGCCTGCAGGATTTCATTACGTTGTTCGTCGCTAAGCAAGCCTAGTGTCTTGCTGGCTGCCTTCACTTTTTGGAAAGTCTCTTTCAGTTCCATTTGCTATTTCCTTTCTTATTTGATGATAAGATGTTTGGTAATGTGTTATGAGTTTCCTCTTAACAGCGGCAAAGGTAAGCATAAATATTGGAAATTGCAAACTTTATGCAAGAAAAAGTAATGATTTTATAGATAAATGGATAGTTATACAAAATGAGATAAAAAAGGTCAGGCAGCGTCTGACCTTTTTGTAATGGTTCCTTCTAATTATTCTGATACTGCCAGAAGAATTACTCTTTATCGTTTTCTTCAGGATGAGCCATTAGATACAGTTCCTTCTGTCGTTCGATTTCTCTTCTCAAGTCTTCCTTGTCTGGCAGGTATAACTTGTATTTTGCTGCGAACATCTGGTCATTTTTGGCGAGGGTAGAGTATCGTGCCACATCCGAATCGGTCTCGGTACAAAGAATGATGCCGATGGTAGGGTTGTCGTCTGTTCCTTTTTTTATCTTGTCGTACATCTGAAGATACATATCCATCTGTCCTACATCCTGGTAAGTGATGCGATTTACCTTCAAATCGACCAAAATAAATGATTTGATGAGGTAATTGTAAAACACCAAATCGATGTAGTAGTCGTTTTCCTCGGTTCGAATATGTTGCTGACGAGCCACGAGTGCATATCCCTTTCCCATTTCCATCAAGAATTTCTCTAGGTTGTTGATGATGGCTGTCTCTAATTTTGATTCAGCGAGGGATGTGTCTTCTGGTAATCCAAGGAATTCCAAGACAACTGGTGATTTGATGTATTCGAGTTTGTCTTGCTGATAAGCCTTTGTCTTGTCTTGCATCTCGTCAACGACAGGTTGCTTCTTCTTTGACATAAGAAGACGTTCATAATATAAGGTGTTGATATTGCGGTTGAGGGTTCGGTAACTCCAACCTTCGTTGAACGCTTCCTTTGCATACCATTCACGAGCTTGTTTATCTTCAACACGGATGAGACGCTCGTAGTGGGTCCAAGGAAGGATATTCAAATTTGTAAAGTGAGTTTGATACTCCTCTTTTACAAGTGCGGTAAATATAGCAGGCACTGCCTGCTGTTTTTGTTTTTCCAATTGGGCAGGCAGTGCCTGCCCAATTCCTAAATCCGGAAAAAAGTTATAGAAACGTCTGTAACTCTTTATGTTAGTCTTGGAGAATCCCTTCCCGAATTCCTCCGTAAGAGCAGCCGAAGCGATCTCTATCACATGCTTTCCGTATTCAGCACGTGATGCTCCGTTCTGTTCTTCTTCCACAATACGTTGTCCTATTCTCCAGTTTCTTTCCACCAGAGAATAATTGACGGCAGCAAATGCTTTGCTGCGAGCCTTGCTGACGATGGAGCGCAAGTCGTTGACGAGCATGTTGTCTTCATCGTTATATTTCTTGCCGGGTTCTTTCATAATGCTACTGATTTTAGCTATTCAAAGTGCAAAGATACGATTTTATATCGAAAAAGCAATCTTTCTCTTCACTTTTTTCGATAAAAGTTGCAGATAAAAAATGTATTTCCAAAAGAAAGTAGTATCCTTCTAGTGTGGAATTCTATGACTGTGGCTGATGCAATATCTATGAAAATGTGCTTTAAACGTGCGGAATCTATTTTTTTTAAGCACATTCCGCACGTTTAAAGCACATTTTCTCTGTCGCAGAAATACTCGGGACTTTCATAACCTTGGTAGATGAAAGGATTTGCTAATTTCCTGTTACTTAGTTTCATACGTCATTACATTTTTTGTGTTACAACTTTATTGTAATGGCAAAGATACAACTATTTATTGAATATGCAAAAGAAAAAGGTAGAAAGTTGAGGATTATTCTCAATTTTCTGCCATTTCATTTGCCCGTTTCCTTTTCTTTTTGTATTTTTGCCCCTCTAAACATTATATATACTATTGACTTGATAAGAAATATAGCAATTATGGACAATATAAAGACGATATTGGCAGGCTTGTCCTTGACAATGGCTGTGGGGATGCCGGCAGCGGCGAGTGATGAACTTACAATGGTAGTAGGTACCTATACCGACCAGAGTACTTCGGATGGAATGTATGTTTATCGTTTCAACCAACGTACAGGGGAATCGCAATTGGTGGGCGATGTGAAGGCGGGCAACCCTTCGTTTCTCATGATGAATCATGATGCAAATCGGGTTTATGCTGTGAGCGAATATGATGATGGGCGACAAGGACTCGGGGCTTTCATTCTCAATAGGACGAAGGGAGAGATGGCTCCGCTTGGGTATCAGAAGTGCGGAACGAAGGCTACTCGACCGGAAAACAAGATGCCGGGTGCGGCACCATGCAATGTGATGCTGTATGGTGGATATGTGGTGACATCCAATTATAATGGGGGTGATATTTCCGTATTCCCAATCAAGGAAGATGGAAGTGTGGCGCCAGAATCGCAATATTTCGATATGCATCGGGAGGGGAGCGGCATGGTATCGCATATCCATTGCTGCCAGATGACTCCTGATCATCAGTATATGCTTGCCAATGATTTGGGGAATGACTGTATCTGGCGCTTCCAGGTAAATGATGGCAAGGAATTTTTATCTAATCCTGTTCTTGCCTATCAGGCACCTAAAGGAACGGGACCACGCCATCTTGTATTCAACTCAAAAGGCAATGTGGCTTACCTGATAGGCGAACTGGATGGCACGGTAACCGTATTGGGATATAACAAGGGTACATTGCAGGAGTTGCAGCGCATACAGGCTTCGAAGACCCGTACGCTTGGAAGTGCCGATATTCATCAGTCTCCTGACGGCCGCTTCCTCTATGCATCCCATCGGTTAACCGATGAGGGCATCTCGGTTTTTGCCGTAGATAAGAAATCGGGGCTGCTCACAAAGATAGGCTTCCAACCTACAGCTGCCCATCCTCGCAATTTCGCCATCACGCCTAACGGACAGTTCATGCTTGTGGCGTGCCGTGACAGTCATGTGATTCAAGTTTTCAAACTCAATAAGAAAACAGGAATGATGGTTGATACGAAGCAGGATATAAAGGTTGGAAAACCTGTCTGCGTGCAGCTTGCAAATTAATACGCTTGGGGTCTTGCCAAGCATTTGCTCTGATTAGCCTATCACATTGCATAGTCGGTTGATGGCTGCATCAAAAGTGGTGAGGTCTTTGGCTCGCTTTCTGATGGCTGTCTTGTAATTATAGATGGTTTGCGTAGAATAGAATAGGAGGGTGGCTAGTTCCTGACCATCCGTAATTCCTAGTCGCATCAGTGCATAGATACGCAGTTCCTTGGTGAGACTGTTAGGGGCAGGGAGAACAATCTGCTTTTCTGGCAACAGCAGTTGGTTGAACTCTTCCACGAAATTCGGATACAAGTCAATGAATGCCTTGTCGAAACGAATATAGAAGTTGGCAGCCTCTTCTTCTGCTAGCTTGTAGCTGCTGATGGCTGTCAGAAGATCGGCAGTTTGTTTTGCCTTGATTTTGCGGCTTACCAATTTGCGATAATCATCCAGTTTCTTGATATATACGGCACTGATGTCCATAAATAAATGCATATAGGTCTCTCTTCGCTTATTGGTGTTGAGCAGCTTCTGGTTCAGTTCGTCCAAGAGTGTATTCTGGCTTTTTATCTCCCTACGGCTCTTGACCAGACGCTTGTTCATCTCGAACGCAAAGAAAGCCATGGCAAGGAATCCTAGCGACAGGATGCTCACGATGACGAGAGATGCAGTTACGATACGGTTCTTGCGTACTTCTACCTGATGGTTCGTTTCTGTGATAAGGGGAAGTATGCGGGAAATCTCAACCATGCGGAGACGGTTGTTGTAGAATTGGGCATCCTCCATGGAGCAATAGATGTATTTGGCAACCCTCTTTGCATAGGAGGCATCCTTATTATATAGATAGGTGGAAAGTTCCTGAAGGGCAAGATTCTCCTTCAGGGGACATATCTGGTCTGAGATGGCTGCTTCTACAATATACTTTTCGTATAAATCCTTTTGGTCGGTATCATAATAATAGCGGGCAATGCAATAAGCCGATGAGGCATGCACACGGCTGTTCAGGGGACTGGCTGAAAGTGCCTTCATGTAGAACTGGAGCATCTTTTTGCTTGTACGCTGCTTTAGATATTCAAACTCTCCTGAAAGATAGTAATAAAGAGCGGATTCCTTGTTGCCGATATGTTCAAGAGTCTTGCCTAAATAAAAACGTTTCTTGGCTGCTAATCCTTCTTGAAACTCCGACTTGTTGCAGAATGTTTCCCAATAGCTATATACCCAAGTCAAGGTATAATAATAGTATTGCAATAACTTAGGTGACATTTTCTCCACATCCATTGTGAGCATTAATTCTTCTGCCTGGCTGTAGAAACCACCCGTCGATAGCACTGCCGCACGATTGATTTTATTCAGGTTGACGAAATAATCATCCTGAAGTTGTACTGCCAGCTGGTAGCCTTTCTTGGCGTATGTCATGGCAGAGTCGTAACGGTAGGTATAATACTCCCTGTAGATTTGGTTATAGAGCCTAAGCTGGTTGTGCTTGTCGGAAGTTGTGTATAGTTGCTTTTTGAGTCTTAGCAGTTTCGCTTCTTTTCTTTGGGTAAACTTGCTTCGCTGAGCGATGTAACTGTCTAAACGATGGAACAGCTGTTCCTCGTTTACGGAAGAAGCACTTGCCAGTAATGGCATAAGCATCATTAAGAACCACAATACTACTTTCATAACTATCCTTTTAATTGTTATTGTTACTATCTAGTAGGCTATTAGAGTGCCTTATAGTTGTATTTTTCTGCAAAGATACTACTTTTATTCCTCTTTTTATCATCTACTCTATTAAAAAGTATTAATATCTTAGATAGCTTGATTATTAATAGGTTATGAACTTGAAAACCCTGGTATTTATCTACTCGTAACCTACACACGATGCCAATGTCTGAAAAATCTCCTTAACTTTGCAACCGCAATCGAATCGCATTCGGTGGCAAGTGAAATCATGTCAAAATAAGAATAAACAACTGTAAGATTATGAACTTAAGAATCCGTACATTTTCTATGGCTTTGGTAGCAATGTCTGCTGCAAGCCAAGTGTATGCACTTCCTTCCGACGAATCTGAAAACAAGGAGAAAAAGGAAGAGCGTAATGTGATGCTCAACGCATCTGATGCCAACAAGCCTCGTGAAATCCAGATAGGATTGCCAAGCGAGGATGTAACCGTATATGAGAACGGTCTTCCTGCCGTTTACTCTTCTTCCGTACACAGACTGTCTGCCAATTGGCGTAGCGATGCTTCACTGAAAGGTACCGACTTGATGACTCCATCTGAGTCTGCCATTGCTACAGGTAATATTGCATACGCAGTTTCTTCTTTCAGCGAGTTGGGACAGAAAGAGTTCAAGGGCAAGCTCAACTATAAGGCAAACCATTTTGGTATGCAGAATGTAGATCTCAACCTGTCTGGTGGAATCGGTGACAATTGGCTTTATACTGCCAGTATGTATCAGAATTTCGATCCAGGTAGTTTCAAGCTTCGCTTTACTGATTATGCCGACCGTACCCAACTTTATCATTTCGGTATCACTCGCATCTTGAATGATGGAAAGGGACGTGTCTCCTTATTATATAAGTATTCCAACAGCAAGAATCCTGGCAATTTTGCCAATGCCGCACCATTTATCTATTCAGGCGACGGCAGTATCAAGAAGATTGATGGCTTTGACCCTGGTATGGACTCATACGTGCAGCGTCAAGGTTCTTTCCAATACTTGAATACAAAGTCAGGAAAGATGGAGACATGGAATATGAGCGATGGCAGTGAGAATCATGCCAACGAGATTGCCCTCATCAGTCAGTATCAGTTTGATAATGGATGGTTGTGGAAATTCAACGCCAAGTATATGAATGCTCCACGTGCCAATTTTGTGGATTACGGAGGAAGTACCATCTCTCAGGTGAGCGAGGCTGATGGCTATCAGCTTTCTGATGGGTCTGCCTACAGTGGTTACATAGAAGGTCGTCGCACCTGGTTGCATGTTGGTAAGGTGAGCAATGCGCTTTTGACTACCGAAATTTCCAAGCAGTTGAACAACCATAAGTTAATGATTGGTTTGAACGAGTGGTATTACCATCTCAATTACTATTCCTCTTCGTTCCAGTGGGCAGGCACCGTAGAAGCTTATCCACGCACATTGAGCCAGATGTATGTCAATCCGCTTGATCCTACACAGACAGCCCGCCGTTCTGAGACTTTCGGTTATAATGAGTTGAGTCCTGAATATACCAAGGGTTCAGAGAACAAGTTGGCACTCTACTTTACCGACGAATGGAAGGTAAGTCCTAAGTTCAAGGTGTTCTATGGTGGTAGATTGGAGTACTACCGCATGTCTGCCGAGCAGATTTCTACTCCACGTTTCTCAGGATTCCACATGGGTAACTATAATACATACGCCACTGCTGCTGATGGTTCTGTTGTTGCTTCCGAGCACAGCATCGAAGCAAAGAACGTAACCAAGGATAAATTGAATTATGCAGCCACCTTGCAGTTGACGTATAACCTTACCCGCCAGTTTGGTCTGACAGCCGATGCTACCATCGCCACCCGTTTCCCACGCATCAGCGAGTATGCAGGAACAGGTCCTACCGAGGAGCAGTATAAGCGAGTAACCATCCCACTGATTCGTGGTGGTATTTTCTACAAGAATGATTGGATTGACCTTTCTTCAATGGTGACCTATATTTCCAAGTCGAACAATATCGACCAGCAGAATCTTACCAAGCCTGGCACAACAGAGGGCAAGACAGTGTTGCTCATCTATAATATCCAGACTTTGGGTTGGACAACCTCGGCAGAAATCAATCCGTTCAAGAACTTCCACATGCATGCACTCTTCACCTATCAGAAGCCTGTGTATAAGAACTATAATGCGAGCGTAACGTTCAGTGATGGTCAGTCTATGGGTGTGAATGCCAATAACATGATCGTCAAGGAGATTCCTCAGGTTCTTATCGAGTTGGACCCTAAATACGACATCACCAAGAATCTGAATGCCTGGTTGAGCTTCCGTTACTTCGGCAAGACCTATGCCAACCTTCAGGAGGCTCTCTATTTCAATGGTCACTGGGAGACTTTCGGCGGAATCAACTGGAATGTGAACAAGAAGCTGAGCCTTGGCGTGAGTGTCATCAATATCTTCAACGAGAAGGGTGCCAAGGGTACCATTAGTGGCTCTGAACTGATAACCAAGCAGGAAGCCGGAAAATATGAAGGCAAGTACATGAGTGGTAGCTATCTCCGTCCGTTTACGGTAGAATTCTCTGCAGGAATCAAATTCTAAGATAATAACGACAGAATTATAGCGTTTAATTATAACAAAGCAATCACGTAAAAACCAAAGAACGATGAAAAAGGTATTTATGATTATCGCAGCGATGTGCATGACATCTATCATGGCATCTGCTCAAAAGACCATCAGAGTGTCAACAGACAAGACCGACCTCGTGATGCAGGTTTCTCCTAAGGGTCGCCTCTACCAAGTGTATCTGGGCGACAAGTTGAAGAATCCTTCAGATTACAATCATCTGAAGTGGGATGTATATGCGGCTTCTGATGGTTCCGTCTGCCAGCGAGGTCATGAGGTTTATGCATCCTCTGGTGCTGAAGATTTCTTCGAGCCGGCAGTGGCAGTGACCCACGCAGATGGTAACATGACCACCTATTTGTATTACCAGTCTTCTGAAGAAAAGGCTATCAGTGGAGGTGTTGAGACCATCATCACGCTTAAGGACAAGGTGTATCCGCTGACCGTGAACCTCCACTATGCAGCTTACCCTAAGGAGAATGTCATCAAGGCGTGGAGCGAAATCTCTCATAAGGAGAAAGCTCCGGTTACGCTTTGGAGATATAGCTCTACAATGCTTTATTTCAAGGCAAACAAGTATTTCGTTACCAGTTATCATAGCGACTGGGCTAAGGAAGGACAGCCTGAGACTTGCCAGTTGACTGCTGGTAAGAAAATTGTTGATACCAAGTTGGGTACCCGTGCAGTCATGCATGAGGAGCCGTTCTTTGAACTGGGATTCGATGAGCCTGCCAAGGAGAATGAGGGCAAGGTGATGCTTGGAACCATCGGATGGCCTGGCAACTTCCGTTTTACCTTCGAGGTAGATAACGTGGGAGCCCTTCGTGTTATTCCTGCCATTAATCCATACGCCTCTAATTATAAGCTGAAGGCTGGTGAGACGTTCACTACTCCTGAGTTTATCTTTGCCATGAGTGATAATGGTATCGGTGAGGCTTCCCGTAATTTGCACAATTGGGCTCGTCAGTATCAGGTAAACATGGGTAAGGAAGATCGCCTTACGCTCTTGAACAACTGGGAGAATACCGGCTTCGACTTCAACCAGCAGAGTCTTGCTGAGTTGATGAAGGATGCCAAGGACCTGGGTGTAGATATGTTCTTGCTTGATGATGGTTGGTTTGCCAACAAGTATCCTCGCAAGGACGACCATGCAGGTCTCGGCGACTGGGAGGCTACCAAGAGCAAGCTGCCTGATGGAATACCAGGATTGGTAAGAGATGCCAAAAAAGCTGGTGTAAAGTTTGGTATTTGGATTGAGCCAGAGATGGTGAATCCTAAGAGTGAACTCTTTGAGAAGCATCCTGACTGGGTCATCATGCAGCCAAAGCGTGATACCTATTATTACCGCAACCAGCTGGTACTTGATATCAGTAATCCTAAGGTGCAGGATTATGTGTTCGGCATCGTGGACCGTATTATGACGGAGAATCCGGATGTGGCTTACTTCAAGTGGGACTGCAACAGTGTGATTACCAATATCTATTCTCCATATCATAAGGAGAATCAGGGTAATTTCTATATCGATCATGTGCGTGGTATCTACAAGGTGCTTACCCGTATTCATAAGAAGTATCCTAAGTTGCCGATGATGCTCTGCTCTGGCGGTGGCGGCAGAATGGATTACGAGATGCTGAAGTATTTCACTGAGTTCTGGTGTTCAGACGATACTGATCCATACGAGCGTCTCTACATCCAGTGGAGCCTGTCAAAGTTTTTCCCAGCCAAGACCATGGGTTCGCATGTAACTAACTGGAACAAGAATACCAGTGTGAAGTTCCGCACCGATGTTTGCAGTTCATGTAAGTTGGGCTTTGATATCGACCTCAAGTCGCTTTCTGGTGATGACTACAAGTTTGTGCAGAATGCTGTTAAGAACTACGATAGCATGAAGCCTATGATTCTCGAGGGCGACCAGTATCGCCTGGTTTCTCCATACGAAGGCAACCACTGTGCCATTAACTATGTAAGTAAGGACAAGCAGCGTGCCGTTCTCTTTGCATACGACTTGCATCCACGCTACAAGGAGCCTGTGATGAATGTGAAGATGCAGGGATTGGATGCCGATAAGGTTTATACCGTAAAGGAGACTAATCTGATGCCTGGCAAGGAATCTGATTTGGAGTGCAATGGCAAGCAGTATAGCGGTGACTATCTCATGAAAGTCGGTTTGAATGTATTCAGCCAGACCGATGGAACGAGCCATGTATTGGTATTAGAATAACGTATCAACTATTCATAATAAAAACAAAAAGCAGCAAAGTCTATAAATAGGCTTGCTGCTTTTTTAGGTTTCTGTATTTCTTATCCCTAATGATTTTACTTGTTTAGCGGTCTTGCCACAAACTCAGTATGAAGGGTCTCCATCGGATGCTCCTTCAGATTGATGAGGATGTTTGGCGTATTGCCGTTGGCGATGATTACCTTGATGCCGGCATTGGCTACGTCGTGAGCGGTTTTTACTTTCGAAGTCATACCGCCTCTGCCGTGACTGCTCTTGCTGGCAAGGATGTACTCACTGATGTCGCGGTCGTAATAAACCGATGGGATGATGCGGGTGGTAGGCTCGCTTGGGTCGCCATTGTAGATGCCATCCACATTACTTAATAGAATCAAGGTGTCGGCATTCATCATCTTGGCAATCAAGCCAGACAACTCATCGTTATCGGTAAACATCAGCTCGGTGATGCATACGGTATCGTTCTCGTTGACGATAGGGAGCACGTTGTTTTCCAGCATCACCTGCATGCAGGCTTCCTGGTTCTTATACTGCTCTTCGGCACCGAAATTCTCCTTCATGGTCAATACCTGACCTATCTTGATCTTGTATTCACGGAAAAGGTTGTAATAGAGACCTACGAGTTTCACCTGTCCGATGGCAGAGAACAGCTGGCGCTGCTCCACGCTGTCCAGCTGGTGGTCAACATGCAGTTCAGCTCTTCCGGCAGCCACGGCTCCAGAAGAAACCAGAATCACCTCATATTCGTGCTTTCTGAGCCAGACAATCTGATCCACAATTGCCGACATTCTCGTTACATCCAGTTTTCCGTCTTCTCGGGTCAGTACGTTGCTGCCCACTTTTACTACGATTCTTTTTCCCATTTTATGCTGATATTTAGTTGGAGCAAGGAATCTGTTGTTTCAAATTCCTTGCCCATTCAATCATTATTTCTTTTTATTGTCTTTTTCTCGAATCTCTACTCTTCGAATCTTGCCCGAGATGGTCTTTGGCAGTTCATCTACGAATTCTATGATGCGAGGATATTTATAAGGAGCAGTCTCGTGCTTCACATGATCCTGCAGCTTCTTGATGAGGTCTGGACCTGCCATACTCTTGTATTCATCCTTCAGTACGACGGTAGCCTTGACTACCATACCGCGGATTGGGTCTGGCACACCGGTGATGGCGCACTCTACAACGGCTGGGTGAGTCATCAGAGCATTCTCTACCTCGAAAGGACCGATACGGTAGCCCGAGCTCTTGATCACGTCGTCGATTCTGCCCTCAAACCAGAAGTAGCCTTCCTCATCACGCCAAGCCATATCGCCCGTGTGATAGAAACCATCATGCCAAACTGATTTGGTCTGCTTTTCGTCACGATAGTAATATTTGAAGAGACCGATAGGCTTGTTGTCGCCGATGCGGATGCAAATCTCACCCTTTTCACCATCCTCGCATTCCGTCATGTCTGGGCGGAGAATGTGAACGTCATATTGTGGATTTGGCTTGCCCATGCTTCCTGGCTTTGGCTTGATCCAAGGGAAGGTGCCGAGTGTCATGGTGGTCTCGGTCTGTCCGAAGCCCTCATAAATCTGAACGCCCGTCAGTTTCTGGAAGGTTTCTGCCACGGATGGGTTCATAGCCTCGCCCGCTGTGGTGCAGTATTCAAGACTGCTGAGGTCATACTTAGAGAAATCCTCCTGAATCATGAAGCGGTAGATGGTAGGAGGGGCACAGAAAGAGGTGATGTGGTACTTCTCAATCTGGCGCATGATCTTATCAGCCGTAAACTTCTCGTGATCGAAGACGAAGACGGTGGCTCCGGCAAACCATTGTCCGTAGAGCTTGCCCCATACAGCCTTGCCCCAACCGGTATCGGCTACAGTAAGATGGATGGAATTCTCGTGGAGATTGTGCCAATATACACCCGTGGTCAGATGACCGAGGGCATAGAGGTGATCGTGTGCCACCATCTTAGGCTCGCCAGTGGTTCCCGATGTGAAGTACATCAGAAGGGTATCCTCATTAGAGTTTACATGTTCCGGGCGAACGAAAGGAGCACATTCGTTCCATTCCTTCATCCAGTCGTGGAAACCTTCTGGGATATCCGGACCGATACTGATTAGGGTCTTGACGGTAGGACTCTCTGGCATTGCCTCTTTAATTTGCTCCACTACGTAATCATCGCCGCAGCAGATAATCGCCTTTACGCTTGCTGCATTGTTGCGGTAAACGATGTCGTGCTTGGTAAGCATGTGGGTAGCAGGGATGGCTACGGCGCCCAGCTTGTGGAGACCGAGCATGGCAAGCCACCACTGATAGTGACGCTTCTGAATCAGCATCACCTTATCATCGTGACTGATACCGAGACTCTGGAAGTAAGCGGCAGCCTTGTCGCTCTGCTCCTTCAGGTCCTTGTAAGTGAAACGGATTTCCTCACCTCGTTCGCTTGCCCAAAGCAGTGCCACGTGGTCTGGTTTGATCTTTGCCCATTCATCCATCACGTCGTAGGCAAAGTTGAAATCTTCTGGTATGATAAACTCCAGATGTTCCTTGAAGTCTTGCTCTGAAGTGAATTTTGTCTGTTTTAGAAATCTCTCGATCATAGTTACTCTTCTAAATAATGATATAAGGAAACTTAAATGATGATGCAAAGAAACTTGGCAGGCTCACCATTAAGTGAGCGGAAACAATGCGACTTTCTACTGTCGAAGTAGATGCTGTCGCCTGGGTTCAGCACCATTACCTTCTCTTCGATGGTAACTTCCAGCTGTCCCTCAATCACATAATCATATTCCTGTCCGTCGTGTCCGTTCTTGTTCGGCTTCTTTTCGCCTGGCAACGGATCCACCTGTACCATGAACGGATTCACCTTTCTATCCTTGAATCCTACGGCAAGGCTCTGGTATTTATATTGGTTGTTGCGGTCTATCTCTGGTCCCTGTCCCTTGCGGGTAACGTAGTATCCCTTCATGCGAGGTTCCTCGCCGAAGAGCAATACGTCGAGGTCGATGCCGTATTTCTTTGAAATTTTTGAAAGTCGATACACAGAAGGGTCGGCTTCTCCCGACTCAATCTTGAGATAGTGGTCAAGACTGATTTCGCAAAGTTCAGCCACTTCCTCAGCTGGAATGTTGAGAACCTCGCGGAGACCTTTCAGTCTTTCACCGATTTGCTTGATTGCTTCGTCCATAGTGCTGTTCTTTTTAGTTGTTCCTGGCGAAGGAATATTGCAAACCTTCGCATTTTGGGGCAAAATTACGACTTTTTGTTGATATATCCAAACAATCTGCTGATAAATTAATAGATTAAAGTGATATTTATGTATAAGAGCATAAAACTATTAGAATGCGCAGACTTCATCTTCCATATACCAAACTTGTTTTTCTTTAGCATATAGTTTGAATCGTTGGACCCAGGAACAATGCCTGAAGATGTCTTTCTCAACAGGAAAGCATAATGAATTGCAAAAGGCAATCATAGAAGAGTTTGGTGCTCGGTTTGCACCTGGTGCCGAATGTCTTTATGTGGGTGATACAACAGAGAAAGACCTTGTAAAGAATGAGCAAAGACTCTGCGAGTTGGGTTTTGAGATAACATTGCATGATAAAATGCCAGATGTGGTTCTCTATCGGGAAGATAAAGATTGGCTTTATTTTATAGAGTCTGTTACTTCCGTAGGTCCGATGGATAACAAGAGAATAGTTGAACTTCAAGAGTTGACAAAGAATGTGAAGAGCGGTAAAATCTTTGTTACGGCTTTTCTAGATTTTAAAACATTCAAAAAGTTCTCGGAGTCTCTTGCTTGGGATACGGAAGTGTGGATGGCAGATATGCCCGACCACATGATTCACTTGAACGGTGATCGATTCTTGGGACCAAGATAATTTTCGTGTTATATGTGAAAAATGCTGCAAGAACTCAGATTCTTGCAGCATTTTTTATATATGGTTATTTCTTGTCTTTCTTTTTGAACAGCCCCTTGCCTTTATTGAACAATCCCTTTACGCCATCGCTGGCAGCTTTCACAGGGTTCTTGGCTGCCTCCTTAGCTGAAGTGGCATCTGAGCCGACAGTAACGTTCTCCGTTTGCGGCTTATAACCAGGGTATGTGATTGTATAGGTATATTTGTTCTCGCTTTTCTTTACAAACTCATGGCGTATAGTTCCACCAGTTCCGCTCTTGGTAGAGAAACTCTCCTTGTTGCCTACTTTCTTGTAGTTAAGGACTTTGTCCCACTCTTCTTCGCCGCAGCCATCCATGAGAAAGCGCATGTTCTTGGTGTCCAGCTTTACCCAATAGCCGCCTACATCATAGGTGAATTTTCTTACGTCCTGTGCGTTAGCCGTAAGAGCAAATGTGCTTAGTACGGCAAATGTTAATAATAATCGTCTCATAATTTCATTTGTTTTTGATTAAACATATTGTTATTTAACTTCTTTCCAATCAATGAGTCCTTTGCCCATGTCATCTAATTCTACAGCTACCCCTATAACTTTTCGGTCATCTGCCAAGAATGGCTTGAGATAGCCGTTGTCAATCATTTGTTTTTCGGCAGCATTTATCCCTCCGTTGTTTGCTAACTTTAGTTCCATCACATAGATGAAACGAGAGGTGGAGGCTACGATGTCTATCCTGCCAGTTGATAGCATGTGTTCTACTTCTACTTGGCAGCCTATGGCATTCAGTATGGTGCTGATGATAAGGCGATAACGCTCCTCCATGTCCATACTTACCAATTTCTTATTGCTGTATGGGACATTTGAGATGAGAGATTTCATACACTGCTTGGCTTCTTCCAAATTGCCATTATTCATACTGTGCATCAACCTACTTTGTATGGAGACAATATCCGTGATGTCCTTCTGGGTCAGTGCAGGCAATACGGCTTTATAGAGAGCCTTTCTTACTTCCTCATTCGGAAAGCCTAAAGAATATCCATCTTCATCAAAACCCTTGATGGTGAGATAACCTGTCTGATAGAGAAATAGTTCGGAACCGCCTTCTATGACATCTGATGTCTCCAGTGTGTCTTTGTCGATGTAGCAATCTTCGAAGTCATGAAGGCGTAACTCCATGTTGTTTACGAATTTATTCAGCATGGAAGTGGCGCCGGATGAAATCCAATAGTTGCGCAGACGCAATTGGGAGAGGGCGTTGAGCAAGCTGAACGGATTGTAGATGTCGGTCATGTTCTCATCGCTGAAATGATAACCGTCATAATAGGTCTTCAACTTGTCGTGTGCTTCTTCAATGCTGCATTCCATCTTATCTGCCAAGGCTTCCAACTCTGGGGCGAAGTTGACTGTCATTTCTTCCTCGGTGATGCCACAAAGAGGGGCAAATTGTGGGAGAAAGCTGATGTTTGTCAGATGGTTAAGTACAGAGAATAGGGATATCTGGGTAAACTTCGTGATGCCTGTGATGAAGACAAAGCGAAGTACATTTCCTTTGAGTTTGAGTACGGAGAATACAGCACGATAAACTTCAGTGCAACCTTCATGCTCTGGTGTCTTCCATGAATGCTGCAAAGGGGAATCGTATTCGTCAATCAGTACCACTACTTGCTTACCTGTCTTTTGATAGGCTGTGTCAAGGATAACTTGGAAACGTACGGATTCGCGAGATGTCTCTTTAGGCTTGATGCTGTATAAAGCTTCATATTTCGAAAACTCAAGATTGAGATAGTCTTTGATTTCGGCAGCAGTGGCACCTGCACCGCTCATGTCAAGTCTGATGACGGGATACTCAGTCCATTCTTCTTCCAGTTCCATAATCTTCAGCCCATCAAAGAGTTCTTTCTTGCCTTCGAAGTAGCATTGCAAGGTATCTATAAGCAGAGATTTACCGAAACGACGAGGACGGCTCAGATAATTGTATAAATCACCTGAGTGAGTAAGTTGCCATACCAAGTCGGTCTTGTCAACATATAAGTAGCCATCCTTGCGGATAATGCTAAAGAATTGTATGCCTGCTGGCAATTTCCTTGTGATCATCTCTGCCATAGTCTTTCTGTTCTTTTATTCTTTGGCAAAGATACATTTATTTTTCCATTTATCCAAGGATTATGTGCAATAAATGTAGTTTGCTATCTTATAAAACATAAAAAATGCAGCAAGAGCATAAAACTCCTGTTGCATTTGCTTTTTTTTATGGGTTGTTTGCTATATGTCTTCTATCATCTACAGATAGATTTTATTTTTTTCCTGCCAGCAAACCATTGATGACAGCGCTAGTAAAGCCGCCCTGTTCCATGGTGTTGAGACCCTTGATGGTGCAGCCGCCAGGAGTAGTAACCTTATCAATGGCAGCCTCAGGGTGTTCGCCTGTTTCCTGAAGCAGCTCTACGGCACCCTTGATGGTCTGCAAGACAATCTTCTGGGCATCCTTAGCCTTGAATCCCATCTCTACGCCGCCTTCCACATTGGCTCTTACATAGCGCATGGCGTAAGCGATAGCACACGACATAGCTGTGGCAGCAGGGAAGAGACGCTCTTCCATGATGAGGCTTTCGCCCAATTCATCGAAGATTTCTGTAATCTGCTGGATTTCTGTGGCAGATGCATCTACTGGAGTGATGAAGGTCATCGACTGCTTGTAGGCAATGGCGATGTTTGGCATCACGAGGAAGAAGGTTGGGGTAATACCATCCTTGTCTAACCACTCCTTAATGTTGGCTGATGGCACGCCGGCTGCAACGACTACGAGTTTCTGATTCTTGTAGTTGAGTGCATCCTTGATACCCTTCAATGTCTTCTCCACGCACCATGGTTTTACTACCACGCATACGATGTCTGCGCCGTGGCAAGCCAACTGGTTGTCGAGAGTTACGCTGGCTCCTTCGCTTGCGAAGTGATCCAATACTGGTTGGTTATGGTCTGATACCGTAATATCTGATGGAGTGAACTTCTCGCTCTGCAAGAGTCCTTCTGCCATAGCACCGCCCATAGCACCTGCTCCGATAATTGTTATTTTCATTTTCGTCTTATAGTTAAAATGCAATTACGGTGCAAAGATACTACTTTTATCTGAAAATAGCGTGTCTATAGACGATTTTTTAAGAAAGTACGCTTGTTTGCTGACGATATTTTAAGAAATTTGCTAGTTTACTCCCATTCTGGAAGTATCTACGTCCTTGGTTCTCTTTTCCTTGTACTTGCCTATCTTATAGATGATGGAGATGGAGGCAGATGCCCAATCTTGCTTGATGTTCATGTGGTAGTCTTGATTGCCTTGTACTGATTTTGTAGAGAATCCCTCGTTGAAGATGTTGCTACCTTTAACCACAATGCTCCATTTATCATTATCGGAAGCCCATCTCAATATAGCAATCAAGAGAAAGACTGATTTGATGTCATAGAGTCCTTGAATGGCTTTCGACTGATAGAATGGGTTAAGTATGAAATGGATGTGATGGCTTCGGCTAAGCTGGGCGGATAGATTTCCGGCAAGAATGGCAGAGATATGTTTGCGATTGAAGGGCAAGTCAAAGAAATCGTTACTCTTGTCATGTCTGTAGATTCCTGTTGCCGAAACACTTCCGTTCATCCAATTGCCTATACCGAAAGTCGTCGATGCTCTAATGCCTATAGTATGATTATAGTCGAAATTGGTCTCCTTCATAATGACTGCCAGGTGGTCGGTAGTCTGATAAGGCAACTGCACAGAATAGTTGGGTTGGAACTCTGCAAATGCCATCAATGTATGGCGACTTTTGATTGTCCACATCAAGTCGGTCTCGTATGTAGAGTATGGTTTGAGATGAGGATTTCCCCATATCTCCATATAGGTAGAGGCATAGTAAATGCTGCTCATAGTTGACCAATAACTAGGAAACTGTGAGCTGGAACTGAAGGATAAGTTGAGTATGTTGCCAGGATTGGCTTTCCACGATGCATTAAGTGTGGGATAAATATGCCATTTGTTCCATTGTGGAGAATGGTATTGCTCTGCTTCGGCAGAGGCTTCCAAGCTGATTTGCTCGTTTATCTGTTTGCTTATGCCGCCATAGAAGCTTAAGATTCTTTCTTCGATATTCACCTGGCTAGTTGCATCTGGAATGTCTGCTCCATCCTTGTTGGTCGTGGCTTGGTAGCTTCTGTTGTTGCTGTTTTGGAATTTCATACCATACGACAGTTCCCAACCCTTCTTCAAAGAGTGGGATTGATCGGCGGTGAAAATCCATTTGTCTATTACCTGCTTGCTGTTTGTGTATAGAATACGCTCTTCGTCAAGTATTGTTCCTTCCAGATATTGCTGGCTGGGGTTTTGGTAGTTGAGATAGGATATGCCTATTTGTAGTCCAAAGGACAGGTTGTAGTTGGCATCTACATTGTGCAGGTAGGTATGCTCATTGCCCTGTTGCTGGGATGTGCCTGTTCCCATCGTTTCATGATGAGGCTGGCTGCTGTCCCATTTTCCTGTATATGCCAGGGATAGCTGGTGGTTATCAGTAATGGCATAACTCAGTCCCATACGATAGTTGTGAGTTAATCCTGGGGTTTTCTGTGAGGTCTTGTCATGATACGCTACTCGTTTCCCTTGAAGGGGATGATCGGCATTGGTGGTTGTCTCTCCGTATGATGTTCCATCTGTAAATGAATACATGGCATCCAGACCGAATTTTCCTTTTTGGAACAGCAGGTTGCCTTTGCCTTCCCCTTCTCCGTATTTGCTTTGGCTCCAGATGCTTTGTATTTGTCCTGAAAGCAGGTTCTTTCCTACATAGTCTTTGGTAATCAGGTTGATGACCATTCAACGAACATGTAAGCGTGCTGGCGCTGCCAGCATCACTTCGGCTTTGGCTAATTGTGAGGCGGGCATGGCTTTTAATCGCTCTGCCAGTTGTGCGTAATTGAGCGTGGTTGGTTTGCCGTTGATGATGAGAGTCAGTTCCTTTCCTGCATAATTGATGTTGCCGTTTAGTTCGTTTACTCCTGGTATTCGGGTAAGGGCATCATAAGCGTTGTCTGCCGGCATTTTCTCTATGAGTAGTGGCATGTTGTAAACCAACTGTCCTCTTTCTGCCTTGACGATAGGACGTGTCGCCTTGACGAAAACCTCTGGCAGGTTTTGCATCATCATCTGGGTGGTAAGCGTGTCTTTTGCCTCTTCGTTTTGAGCGCAAAGGGACTGGCTCAGCAATAATGCTGAACCTAAGATAAAATTTATTTTCATGTGTTTATGTTTGTTTGATGGTTATTGCTTGAGCTGCTCTTTGGCTTTGGATATGAGTTGCGCTGCCTCTTTTTTATCTTCCAGTCTGTTTGCATTTGCTAAGAACATCTGGAGATACAGTTTCGCTTTCAGCTTGTTCTTGGAAGCGATGAACATTTGGGCGGCATTGTAATGGTTGAGAGGATTATCTTCCTCATCGTATAAGGTGCATAACTCAAAGTCACGGGCTGCGTCTGCATATCGGTTGTGTTGAAAATGTAAGTCGGCTAGCCATTTATAGGTTCGCAAAGCTCTGTCTTTTGGCAAGGAAACCTCTAATGACTGGTTGAAATGAGCCATAGACAATGAATCCATGCAGAAGGATTTCTCTATCAAAGCCAAGTGGAAAAGGCAAGTGGCATTGTCGCTTTTGAACTGAACTGCTTTCTGGTAATGTTTCAGCGCTTTTTCATTGTCCGGCAGGTCCTCATAACAGAGACCAAGGATGAAATTGGATTCGAAATTATCAAATCCTTGCGCTATCAGTTTCTCATACAAGGGTATAGCCTCATCGTATTTGAATTGCATGAATAGGGAATAGGCATATTCCTTGTTGACATATAAGTTCGTGGAATCACATTGAGAAATGTAATTCTTCGCTACTTTTTCTGCTCTGTCTGGTTTGTTCACCCCATTGTAATGCACTGCAAGTGAAGCGATAATTTCACTGTCGTATGGGAATAAGAATGCGATGCGTTCACCCCAGAGAGAAACCTTGTCATTGTTGTTCTGATTGAGATACGCATAATAGAACATTCGCATGTCTTCGTGGTTGATGCTATCTGATGGAATCTTGTCTAGGCAAGAAATGCAGGCGGTGTAGTTGCCTACTTTCCGATAGCAGGAAGCCAGTTTCCTGCGTGCTCCCAGGTGAGACGGATTTGCTTCCAGATACTTTTGGTAGTATTGGGTTGCATGAAACACATCATATCTACTCAAACAGCTATCTCCTTGTTGAAGTAGATTAGCTGCGGTCTCGTTGGCCTTGGCATTCATTGCCATACATAGCCATAATATAAGGATCAATCTAAACTGTTTCATCGTTTTTGCTGATTATTTCTTTCTTACTTCGGGAGTGAAAACGACAGGCAAGGTAAACTCCATGTTTACTTCCTCGCCATCAGAGAGCCTGGCAGGCTTCCAATGAGGGCTTCTCTTGAGAAGTTCAATCACAGTCTGCTCGTAGGCTTTTTCTTTGGGAGCTTCGAGAACTTTAAACAATCCCAATGTTCCATCCTTTTGAACGGTGAAGTTGATGACGACTCGCGCAGGCTTGTCTTCCAATCCTTTAGGATATTGGATGTTTGTCATCACCCATCTTAGGAAATCGTTGATGTCGCCATTGCCGTTGAAGATTGGCATCTGACCACCTTCCGGTAAAACAGCTATCGTCTTTAACACATGAGGTTGTGATACGCTTTGCGGTTTGAACATAAGGACGATGGTTATACCTATTATTGCTATCACGCAAGCGGCTATCCCAAATACCTTTTTATATATATGAGATTTTGTGTATCTTGTTTCCTGTGCTTTGCCCAGGAAATAAGTTTCTTCCTGATTGTTTTTTCCTTTCATACCTTTTACGATTTTATGGAGTTGTCTAAAAGAGCTTTTAATTGTTTGAGTGGTTCCTTGCTGACGTGCAGGGTGAATTTCTCGCTAAACCGCTCGTTGTACAACACTAGTTCTGAAGTGTTGAGGTTGATGCTGAAAATGTGCTGACTATTAATAATGTAGTTTCTGCCAACACGAGCGAAGAAGTGCGCCGTTTGGGCAAGTTGCTCTACTATTTTCTTCTCAAAGACCACAAGGTTGAACGAGAAGGTGTATTCATCGCCGTTGGTGAGTCGGAGATTGCAATAGCTTCCTTCCGAACAGACGTATGCTATCTGTTCGGAAGCCACTCTGAGCAAGAAGTTGGCATTTGATATGATGAGATATTCTTCCATACTGATAAGTTTGTTGCAAAGATAAGCATAATATTTCAAAAGTATGGCTGGAGGTAGCGTGTTTTTTGTGAACCTGTGGATTTGTTTTATAAAACACATATTTAACCCATAAAATGCGAGAAAAACAAGTTTTATTTCGAAATTTCATCTGTTTTTTATTCTTTTCTTTCCATTTTAGCGATATTTTTCGTATATTCGCATTCGCAATCGGGAAACCGACAACGCAAAAAATAAAAAAAGAATGCAAAAACAAATATCTTATGGCAAAGATTATTGTAAGAAACCAAACGATAAAGACGCTAACCAAGGATGGTGTTGATTACATCTGCATTACCGATATAGCAAGGCAGAAGAATCCCATTGAGCCCAAAGATGTGGTAAAGAATTGGTTGCGTTCCAAAAATACCTTAGAGTACTTGGGACTTTGGGAGCAGTTGAACAACCCTAATTTTAAAGGGGTCGAATTCGACCCCCTTTTGAAAGAAGCGGGCTCGAATGCTTTTACGATGAGTCCGACTCGATGGGTGGAACTAACCAATGCAGTAGGTATCGTATGTAAGAATGGGGCGAATGGAGGCACTTATGCCCAAAGGGATATTGCCTTTAAGTTTGCCAGTTGGGTATCCGTGGAGTTCGAACTGTATTTGATAAAAGAGTTTCAACGCCTGAAGGAAGAAGAGCAAAAGCAGATAGGATGGTCTGCCAAGCGTGAGCTGTCTAAGATAAATTATCGTATTCATACGGATGCAATCAAGGCAAATCTCATCCCAGCTGAGGTGACTCGTGAACAGGCTGCCCTGAAATATGCCGATGAAGCAGATGTCTTGAACATCGCCATGTTCGGAATGACAGCAAGACAATGGCGTGAACAGAATCCCGACAAGAAAGGCAACATTCGTGATTATGCCAGCATCAACGAGCTTATCTGCCTATCGAATATGGAGAACCTCAACGCTGTGTTTATCAACGATGGAATGCCTCAGTCTGAGCGACTGATAAAACTCAATCAGATTGCCATTCAGCAAATGAAGATTCTTGAGGATACTGGTGGAAGAAAGCTTTTGCAGTAGATATGTACGTTTTACTGCATAATTCGCCACTTTTGCGTTAAAATTTCATAGCAAATTCTTTATTGCCAATACTTTTGGTTAATTTTGCACTCAAAATTTCAAGATGGTGCGTCATAACTTGTGACAAACCTTCTTTGGATTGTAATAGTTCACGGATTGTTAAACTAAAAATAGAGTAAATAAGAAACAGACAATACACAAGAATGAAACGCTAAGGATTGCGCAATTCTCAGAATAGCCAACCTATAAGAGACTTTAACTTGATTTTTGTCTCATAATAAAGCGTCCCGTTCTCTAACTTTTAAAGAAATAGAGCTTTTAGCTCTTGTTCTCTTCCGTTTGAATACCGCCAATATTCGCATATCGAGAGCAAGCAGATTGAAAGTTCACGCTCTTAGGCGTGAACTGTTCTGTCGTTTGTTGATATGCAGGTCACTTGGCGGTAACCAAAACGGAAAACAAGCAACGGACGGTTACACGCCTATTTACGTAAATAAAATATATCGGTATGAAAATTATTCCCTCTTTGTATAAAAGACTTTTTTTTGTGCTTTTGGCATGTTTGCCAATTAGCTTAATGGCTCAGACTGTTATTAATAGTGATGGTATTCGATATTTAATAGAGAATGACCACGCATTAATAGGAAGACAAGATAAAGATTTGTCTGGAGCTGTTGTTATTCCATCCAGCATTTCATACGATGGAAAAAGTTATAATGTAACAGGCTTTGTTGCCCCAACAAACTTGACTGCTTGGTCCTCAAATGAGGTTACTTGTGAAGGTGGTGCTTTCCAAGATTGTCAAATTACCTCTATAGTTTTGCCAAACACCATAACTTCTATAAATGCAGGTGCTTTTGATGGATGCAGAAGTTTAACTAAAATTGTATTGCCTGAACAACTTACAAATATAGGAGCAGCATCGCTTGCAAATTGCACAGCATTGCAGGAGCTATCAATACCTTCAACTGTCACATCTTTTGGAAGTTATACATTTGGAAATTGTTCTAATCTCAAAACTATAAGCATCCCTGATGGCGTTAGTGCATTATGTGAAGGTTGTTTTATGGGATGCGGTATAGATAGTTTGTATGTTCCAGAAGGAATGCAAACACTTGCAGATAATTCCCTTGCTGTAAGAAATCTGAAGGCTTTAAAAATTGGAGTTAAAGATTTGACTAAATTGTCATATTCATTAAATACTTTTGGCACTGTGGATAATGCAAAATTATATGTACCAAAAGGAAGTATAAATGTATATCAAGAGTATGAACCATGGTCGAATTTCAAGACAATTCAAGAATTTGGAGAAGGTTCTGAAATTTTCAAACCTGAACAAATCAATATAACAGACAATGGCATTAAGTACATATTGAAAGATGGGTTTGCTACAATTGGACGGCAGAACAAATCACTAAAAGGATGCATTACTATACCTTCTTCTATACAATATGAAGGTGTATCATACGCTGTGTCAAGCATTATTACTCCAAAAGATTTAACTTGCTACTCTAGCGAAAATATAACGATTACAGGAGGCGCATTCCAAGAGACAGAAATAGAATCTATAGAATTGCCAAATAGTATTGCTACTATTCCTGCTGGAGCATTCTATGGATGCGACAAACTCAGAGAAGTGAAACTTCCTTCTAATGTCAAGCAACTTGGGGCTGCCGCATTTGCATACTGTTCACAATTATGTGAAGTAGATGTTCCTACTACGGTTACTGATTTAGCAAGCTATACTGAATATGGGTATCGCTCATTCACTTTTGGCGGATGCGCTAAACTCAAAAATATAAACATACCAGAAGGTGTTACAACATTAGCATCTGGTTGTTTTATGTGGTCAGGAATAGAAGAAATTACAATAGGGAATAACATCCGAGAAATCGCAGAAAAAAGTCTTGCAACAAATTCTCTGAAAACGTTAAAGATTTGCATAAAAGATCCTGATAATTTAGAATACATGGATGCAAGTTTTGAAAATGTTCAAGAGACGGACTTAATTGTTCCTAAAGGTAGTAAGTGTATATACCAAGAATATTATCCTTGGATAGATTTCAAATCTATTTCTGAGTATGATGATGGAACAGAACCTGTCAAACCAAACAAAATAATAACAAGAATAGATGGAATCCGATATATTCTTGCAAATCAACATGCCACTATTGCAAGACAAAATAAGGATTTGGATGGTGATATTGTAATACCAGAAACGGTTACTTTTGAAGGTAATACATATACAGTTACTAACTTTATTGAACCAACAAATATCATTTCATGGAGTTCTAACTATGTTACTTGTGAGAATGGAGCTTTTCAAGATTGTAAAATTAAATCTATAAAGTTACCAAATACTATAAGCGTTATTGGAGCAGGTGCTTTCTATGGCTGTGACAGTTTGAACCATGTAGATTTGCCTAATTCAATAATCCAAATTGGTGCAGCAGCTTTTGCCAACTGTGGAAATATTTCGGAAATATACCTTCCTGAAACTATCAAAAATTTAGGTAGCAGTACACGATATGGATTTAGAAGTTATGTTTTCGGAAACTGTTCTGAACTTAAAAAAGTCAATATTCCTAAAGATGTAACAAAAATAGGTATAGCTTGTTTCAAAGGGGCTGGTATAGAAACGTTTATAGTGTCACCAAAAGTTAATTCTCTGGAAGAGGATTGTTTCAGTTCAAATAAACTGAGATACTTCAAAGTATGTCACCAGAACCTTACAGACCTTTCATATACAGAATCGTGTTTTAAGGATGTGAGTAACATTATACTCTTAGTTCCACAGGGAACAAGTTCACTATACAAGGAGTTCTATCCTTGGAAAGAGTTTAAATCCATTCAGGAATACAAAGACGAAAATGATGAATCGTATTTTAATGCTTACAAGATTTCATACGAAGTAAAGAATGTTGCTCCAAATAAAAAAAGCAGGGCATCCACTTATAATCAGACTTCTGTAAATAGTTACATAACCTGTGACTATATGCCATCTGGTATTGAAATCGAGAATTTGCCAGAGCCAAATATAGAAGGATATAAATTCTTAAAATGGGAAAACATTCCTAGCTCTATGCCTTCACACGATATTGTCATAGCTGCCATCTTAGAGGGAACAAACACTGGTATAAAAAATGCTATTACCAACAAACTTTCCGATGGAGCTATATATACAATAGAAGGCATTAAAGTGAAAAATTCACAAGTAATAGAAAAAATAAAACCTGGCATATATATCAGGAATGGAAAAAAGTTTGTTGTAAACCTTAATTCCGCAACACTTTGATTTAACTTTATTTATAAGTTCCTGAGCAACA
>ENA-ORUG01001031-ORUG01001031.1-human-gut-metagenome-genome-assembly--contig:-NODE-1031-length-27712-cov-63.354088_pt1 | contig 27712 bp, 25 predicted proteins | sample MGYA00242079_ERZ509207 | MGnify/ENA primary metagenome ERZ509207 (study PRJEB26280, sample SAMEA2338780) | human gut metagenome | biome: human gut; feature: human-associated habitat; material: faeces...
TGTTGCTCTGGCACTTATAAATAATGTTAAACTATAGTGTTGCGGAATTAAGGTATACATCTTTTCTCATCCTATTATACATCAAAATGGTACTGGAATACGATATTTGTATCATTTTAGACGATATTGCGAGTGTTTTTGCAAGATTATCAGTACTTTTGTGCCGAAATATAAATATAACGCAAAATACATAACGCAAAAATCATAACCGAAATGAAACGAATCTTCTTATCGCTGATACTCACAGCGGCTACCTTGCCTTGGGCTACAGCAGCCCTGGCGCAGCAGGACCCATCTGAGGCTCCTGCCACCAGACTTGTAAATCCCGTATCTGCACCACAGAAACTCATCTTCGTACCGGACTCTCTGAAACCCTATGATTTCAATAAGGATGATGAGAGATGGTGCTGGCGACATAGTGCACAGACCCAGAATATCGTGTATTTCTGGGAAAAGCCATTCGGAGACAATCCGCAGAGTCCTCCTTCGCTCGATGGTAAGCCGATGAAATTCAACTTGGGTAATCTGCAGACTCAGGTAGAACGGTTCTACCGTTTCTTCCGTGACACCTTGAATTTCTCTTTGCCGGGCAGCATCTGCGACAAATATAAGATGATGGTGATGGTGAATTATTCGCTGGAAGGAACCGCTTATGGCGGAACTTACGATGACTTTATCGGAGCGCTCTGGGTAACACCTAACCGTATTCAAGATCAAAAACTCAACTGTCTGGCTCATGAGTTGGGACACAGTTTCCAGCTTCAGATTATGGCAGACAAAACGGGCGAAGCCTGGGGAGGAAGCGGCTTCTTCGAGATGACATCCCAATGGATGCTCTGGAGAGTGAATCCCGACTGGATAACAGATGAGAAGTATCATTTCGATGCCTTCAGACAGCTTACCCATAGGGGTTATCTGCATCTGGACAACATCTATCATTCGCCATACGTGATAGAATGGTGGGCAGAGAAGCATGGATTGGAAAGCATCGCACAGCTCTATCGTGAGGGAAAAGTAGGAGAGGACCCGGTTGTTACCTACAAGCGGAAGTATAAGATGAGTCAGAAGCAGTTTAATGATGAAATGTTCGACTGCTACCGTCATCTCGTGAACTTCGATTTCGATTATGCCCGTAAGGAGACCCGTCCTTATGCCTGCACCTTTGATACCAGGATGCTGAAGCAGAAGAATGGTTATCTCCGTCCGGATACAGCTTCGGTTCCTGAGAACTATGGTTTCAATGCCATCAAGTTGGAAATCCCGAAAGCTAGCAAGAAGGTTACTGTAGATTTCAGAGCCCTCGATGCCGATGGTAAGGTGTTCAAGGCATCCAAGGACAAGATGGCACGAACCATCGGTTACCGTTATGGTTTGGTGGGAGTAACTGCCGATACCGATGAATGCATCTACAGCCCGATGGGCGAAGCGATGAATGGAAAGGTTTCGCTTGTGGCTCCAAAGTCCCAGCCTCTCAAGGCGCTCTATCTCGTGGTGATGGGTGCTCCTGCGAATCATTCGATCGATCCTTCTTCCCGCCGATTCCCTTATGAGGTAAAAGTGAAATAAGAGTGAAGTACGGATTGGATAAGAATCAAGTACGAATCGAATAAAGATCATCTACATAAAATAAAAAATATCATAGCTTATGAAGAATAAGACTTTATTATCGGCATCTCTTGCCCTGGTGATGGCGATGCCGGCAGCTACAGCTTCAGCACAGGGCACATTAGAAGATTACAACAGAGCTTATGCGCTGCGTCATCAGTTCTCTGCCGACTCCGTGTTCCATTGGGCACGATCATCGGCTTGGTGCGATTCCACCCACGTACTGCATTATCAGATTTCTACTCCTCAGGGCAGGAAGTTTGTATCCTATGATGCCGATAAGGATGAGATGAAGACTTATGATTCGCAGGAAGCGATGGAGAAGGCGCTGGGCATCAAGCCTCGTCCTGCCTACAAGCCTCAGTTTGGCAGACACCACGAGCGCCATTGGATGGAGGTAGATGAGGAGAAGGAGGCTTATCCGGTACTTTCGCCCGACGGCAAGATGGAAGCCTACATCGAAGGTTACAACGTGGTGGTTCATGAGGCAGGAAAAACTTATACCAAAGCCAAGCGAATCCTTACTCAGGATGGTACCATCGGATGTTATTACAGCAACCGCATCCAATGGAGCCCAGACGGCAAGCACATCTTCGTATGCAAGCGTGTTCCGGTAGAGAAACGCTATGCCTACTACGTAGAATCTTCGCCTGCCGACCAGCTGCAGCCTATTCTCCACAAGCAGGAGTATGCCAAGCCGGGCGATGCTCTGCCACAGCACTATCCGGTCATCATCGATGTGGCTACCGGAAAGAAGGTGGAGGCTGACAAGCATCAGATAGAAAACCAGTATGAACTGGAGTGGATGCAATGGACACCTGACAGCAAGGAGGTGACAATGGAGTACAACCAGCGTGGTCATCATCTCTATCAGATGCTGGCGATGAATGCCGAAACCGGCAAACTTCGTACCGTGGTAGAGGAGCGTGCCAATACCTTTGTGAACTATGGTCGTCTGTGGCGCCAGTTTATCAAGGATGGCAAGCAGCTGCTCTGGCTGAGCGAGCGCGACAACTGGAATCATCTCTATCTCTACGATGTGCAGAAGTCGAAGGTTATCCGACAGATTACAAAGGGCGACTGGTTTGTTCGCGGCATCCAGCGTGTGGATGAAAAGAAGGGAGAAATCTATTTCTCGGCTAGTGGCGTGAACAGGAATGAGGACCCATATCTGGTACATTATTATAAAATAGGTATCGACGGCAAGAATATGGTGGCGCTCACTCCTGAAGAGGGCAATCATAGTGCCCAATATACCTATGATTACCGTTATCTCCTGGATACCTATTCTAATGTGGATGCCGCTCCTGTTACCGTGCTCAGAGATGCGCAGACGGGCAAGCTCGTCAAGACCCTGGAGACGGCTGATATTGCTACTTTGAAGAAGCACGGATGGGTAGCTCCTGAGGTGTTTGTGGCTAAGGGGCGTGATGGCAAGACCGATATGTGGGGCATCATCCAGCGTCCTACTAATTTCGATCCGAACAAGAAATATCCGGTTATCGAATACATCTATTCGGGTCCGGGCGATGCCTATACTCCGAAGAGTTTCATGCCATACAACTGGTACACCACTTCGCTTGCCGAACTCGGTTTCATCGTAGTCCAGCTCGATGCGATGGGCACTTCCTATCGCGGCAAGAAGTTTGAGGAGGTTTGCTACAAGAACCTGAAGGATGCCGGATTCCCAGACCGTGAGCTCTGGATCAAGGCTGCAGCCAAGAAGTATCCTTATATGGATGCTGATAATGTGGCTATCTATGGCTGTTCGGCAGGCGGACAGGAGAGTACTACCGCCGTATTGCTGCATGGCGATTTCTACAAGGCAGCCTATAGCGCCTGCGGCTGTCATGACAACCGGATGGATAAAATCTGGTGGAACGAGCAATGGATGAGCTGGCCGGTTGATTCCAGTTACGTGGAGTGCAGCAACGTGGAGAATGCCCACAAGCTGGAGCGCCCTCTGATGCTGGTGGTAGGCGAGATAGATGACAACGTAGATCCATCGAGTACCTATCAGGTGGTGAATGCCCTGCAGAAGGCGAACAAGGATTTCGAACTCGTGGTGATTCCGGGAGCCCATCATACCATGGGCGAACTCTATGGCGAGCACAAGCGCTACGACTTCTTCGTGAAGAATCTGCTGGGCGTGAATCCGCCGAAATGGAATCAGGTAAACAGCAAATAATAATGATAGGTTAATCTCTTGTCATTTTCTTTTCTAAGAACTCTTTCTTTTGAATATAATTTTGTAATTTTGCACCAATAATCGAAAAGACAAGAACAATGAGAAAGATCATAACAATCCTAGCTGCCGTCTTTCTGATGGCGATGACGCCTGCTTCTGCCTGGAGCAGGAATGCGGTGAGGGAGCCGCAAGTGCGTACCATCACGATGAACACGGGATTGCCGAGCAATGCCGTGAGAAACATCGTGCAGGATAAGAATGGATTCATCTGGTTTGGTACCGATAACGGTCTCTGTCGGTATGATGGCTATCAGGTGCAGAATTTCTATAACCCGCAAATGAAGTTCGACCAGTATGTAAGTGCGCTGGAAGCCTGCGATGAAGGGCTGCTGGTGGGTACTTCCAAGGGTGCCTTCCTCTTTAACTTTAAAACCGAACAGTTTCAGAAATTAAGCGATAAGATAACTTCCACCATTACTTCTTTTTCTATTGATGGAAATCGAAATGTGTGGGTTTCTACTCAAGGACAGGGACTCTTCAGATACAATCTCATAAACCATGAATGTCGAAATTATCAGATTAAGGGAAGCAAGGGAGAAGTAGTGGCTACCCTGGTGGATGTCAACAACCAAGTGTGGGCACTCTGCAATCATCTTCCATCATCACTTGTCCGACTCAATAAGGCGAATGACAGCTTTGCGATGGTACCTTTAAAGGGAGATGCATCCCGGCTCTATGGAATAGCCATGCTCGCTAATTCGGATGGAAGCATTCTGGTGGGAACCTGGAACGATGGGTTGTTTCAGGTGGATACCGATGGTACTACCACCCAGCTGATCAATGCCTCGGTAAGCAATTCCGTGCATCACATCCATAAGCTCTATAACGACCGGAATATCAACGTGCTGATTGGTAGCGATGATGGATTGGTGGAATACGATATCCAGAAACGCAGTTGGCGAATGGTTTCGGAAGTGGATAATCCGAGCCGCAGTTCTGCCGAGCGATTCGTGTATAGCATCACTTCGGATGAGGAGGGCGGCATCTGGATAGGAACCTTCTATGGCGGAGTAAGTTACATTCCTTCTCCTACCATGAGAAACCGATTCGAGATGCATTCAGCCGGAGTTGGCGGACAGAAAGGTAATGTGGTAGGAAGATTTGCCGAGGATGCCCGACATCGCATTTGGGTTGCTACCGATGATGCGGGAGTGGATTGCTTTGATCCGGCAACGGATGGCTTTGTTGATTTCCCCGGCAAGCAGGCAATAGCACGGTATAATGTACACGGATTGCTGGCTGAAGGGGATGATCTCTGGATTGGAACTTATGGCAACGGAGTTTTCAGGATGAGTCTGTCTTCCGGGGCGCTGAAGCCTTTTCCTGCTTTAGATGAAGCCTTGAGCGGCAGCTGCTATTGCCTGTTCAGAGACAGCAGGCGCCAGCTCTGGGCTACTTCCATGAGCGGAGCCTGTATGCTGGATGAAACCAATCAGGCATTCCGAATGGTGAAATCATTCAATAGCCTTACCATCGACATCAAGGAAGATAAGAAGGGCAACATCTGGTTTGCTACTCAGGGAAATGGACTCTGGTGCTACCGGAGGAACAAGACCTGGAAGCAGTATCTGAATGATGCGAATGACACCACTTCTATCTGCAGCAATCAGGTAAACTGCGTGCAGGAAGATTCCAAGGGCAGACTTCTCGTGGCTACGAATATGGGATTGTGCGAGTATCAGCCATCCTCAGATTCCTTCCGCCGCATCGCCATCGATGCGCCTAGTCAGGATTTTGCATCCATCATCATCAATCAGGATGAGATGTGGCTCTCTTCTGACAAGGGACTCATCAAGTGGATTCCCGGAGAACCTACGCTGCTCTTCAACCGTTATGACGGACTCACCTGCGACCAGTTTATGCCGAATGCCCGCCTTTTGGCTTCTGACGGCAGAGTGTATCTGGGTACTACGCAGGGATTCAATACCTTCTATCCTTATCAGGTAAAGATCAATCACGTGGTGCCTCCGGTGGCAATCACCTCTCTCGAGCTTTTCAATAAACACGTGGAAGTGGGGTCCGAGAAATTGCCGGAGTCGCTGAACCACATCGAGCAGCTGGATCTCTCGTATGATGAGAATATGATCAATCTCTCGTTTGCGGCTTTGAGTTATGTTTCTCCGGAGAAGAACCTCTATTCCTACATGCTCGATGGATTCGACAAGGACTGGGTTACTACGAGCGAGCATCGTGCTACCTACACCAATCTGCCAGCCGGAACCTATACGTTCCGAGTGAAGGCTGCCAATAACGACGGCGTGTGGTCGCAGAATGAAGCGAAGCTCAAGATTGTGGTGCATCCGCCTTTCTGGTGGTCGTTGCCTGCCAAGATTCTGTATCTGCTGGTTATCGGCTGGCTCATCTGGTTCTACACCCAGTCAAGGGTGAAGAGAGAGAAGCGCCGCCATCAGGAGGAACTCGACCGTCTGGAGGAGAAGCAGGAGCAGGAGATGCGCGATGCAAGACTGCAGTTCTTCACCATGATTGCCCACGAAATCCGTACTCCGGTTACGCTGATCATCGGACCGCTGGAGAACCTGAAGGAGCAATGGCAGAAGATCAGCGAGAGTGTGAAGGATGGTGAGGCGATGAACCAGACCCTGAACGTGATAGACAGAAATGCCCAGCGACTCCTGACGCTTGTCAACCAGTTGCTCGATTTCAACAAGGTGCAGCAGAAGGGACTGCAGGTTCACTTCCGATTGCAGAATATTTCCAAGCTGATGCATGCGGTGGCAGAACGGTTCGAGCCAACCCTGCAGCAGAAGGGAGCCCGACTGGAGGTGGATTATCCTGCCGACGATTTTTCGGTAATCATCGATAGCGAGGCGATTACCAAGGTAATCAGTAATCTGATGACCAATGCCACCAAGTACACCCGTGATTACGTGCATCTCTCGTGCCGACTTGCCGAAGACGGCGAGCATTTCATCATCTCGGTAGAGGATAATGGCATGGGAATCAGTCCTGACGAACAGCAGAAGATTTTTGCCGCCTTCTATCAGGCTCACGACAACAAGCCGGGAACCGGTATCGGACTCAACATCGTGAAGAATCTGGTGGAGGCTCATCACGGAATGGTTGAGGTGAAATCGGAAGAAGGAAAGGGCGCCACGTTTATCGTCACCCTGCCTGTCAACCAGGAAGATGCCGTGGTAGAGAAGGAAGAGGATGCCTTGAAGAATCCTATCTCAGAGGAGGCTGAAACGGTGATGGAAGCTGACGGAAATCCTGAAGATGCATCAACCGCAGAGGATGCGAAAGATGCCCAGAAGGGTTATCGTCCTACGATGCTGATAGTGGATGATGACGAGGACATGAGGAACTTCGTGCAAGCACATTTCGCCAAGACGTATCGGGTGCTGACGGCAGAAGACGGCAAGCAGGCGCTGCGCATTCTGAACAAATGTGATGTAACGCTGATAGTGAGCGACTGGATGATGCCGGAAATGGATGGCCCGGAGTTCTGCCGTAGTGTAAGAACGAATCCGAAGACCAGTCATCTGCCATTCATTATGCTCACGGCAAAGACCGATGATGCCAGCAAGGCAGAAGGTATGAATTGCGGAGCCGACATCTTTATCGAAAAGCCTTTTTCGATGAAGTATCTGGAGGCGAGTGTGAATCATCTGATAGAGATGCGCAGGCTGCTGAAGAGCAAGTTTTCGCATACGCCGCTGGAACCTATCCAGGAGATTGCGCCAACCAAGATTGATAATGATTTCCTGGTGCAGATGGAGAAGGTGATAGAGGAGAATCTCTCGAATCCGGAGATGAACGTGGCGTTCCTGGCAGCCCGGTTGGGAATGAGCCGAAGCTCGCTGTTTAACAAGATTCGCGGTTTGGCTGATGTTACGCCTAACGAGATGATTCAGGTAATCAGGCTCAAGCAGGCTGCTCGCCTTCTGCGTGAGAAGCACTATCGCATCAGCGAAGTGAGCTACATGGTGGGCTTCAGCAGTCCTAGCTATTTCACAAAATGTTTCCAGAAGCAGTTTGGCATGAAACCTGCCGAATTTGCTGAAATGGGATAAAAAAGAAAAAGAGGGTGTGTCAAAAGTCCAAGACACACCCTCTTTTTCTTTTTATTCTTTTTAATCAGATTATTTTTTTTAGAATCAGATTATTTTTTGGTGGCTCTGATGAAGAAGCCGATCAGGCAGATGTAGGCGATGAGCGAGCAAACCTCTGACATTGGGTTAACCCACCAGCTGTCTGCGATGCTGGCCTCAATGCCGCCAAACTTCAGCAGGGCGCTGAGCACACCCATCAAGGCTCCACCGGCAATGAAACCGCTGGCGATGAGCGTACCCTTCTCGCCACGCTCCGCATTCACCTTGGCATCCTTGCTGCGCGAAGTAACATACCAGTTGATGGCACCACCTACCAGCAGCGGAACGTTCAGTTCCAGCGGAATAAACATACCCAGGGCAAAAGCCAGGGCTGGAATCTTGAAGTAAGTGAGCACGATGGCAATCACGGCTCCGATGCCGTAGAGAACCCAAGGTGCACCCACACCATTCATCAGCGGGTCGATGACCGCAGCCATCGCATTCGCCTGAGGAGCAGCCAGAGAGCCGGAAGCGAATCCGTAGGTCTCGTTGAGCAGCATCATCACACCGCCCACGGTAGCCGCACTCACCAGGGTGCCGAGGAATTTCCATCCCTCCTGCTTCTTAGGCGTAGTACCCAGCCAGTAACCAATCTTCAGGTCGGTAATGAACGAACCTGCCACAGAGAGAGCGGTGCAAACCACACCACCCATAATCAGGGCGGCAAGCATTCCGCCAGAACCTCGCAAGCCTACAGCCACCATCACCACAGAGGCGAAGATGAGTGTCATCAGGGTCATGCCTGATACAGGGTTGGAACCCACGATGGCGATGGCATTGGCTGCCACGGTGGTGAAGAGGAAGGCGATGGCTGCCACCAGCAGGATGGCGATGACGGCGAAGAGCAGATTGCCATCCATCACACCAAACCAGAAGAAGAGGAAGGTGATGAGGATGGTGACGAGCGATCCGATGGCGATAATCTTGAAAGAGATGTCGCGCTGGGTACGCTTCACGTTCTCATCCACATCGCTCTTGCCCTTCAGCTCCTTGGCGGCAAGTCCTACGGCGCTCTTGATGATGCCCCAGCTCTTGATGATGCCGATGATACCTGCCATGGCGATACCGCCGATACCGATACTGCGCGCGTAGGCACGGAAGATTTCCTCCGGACTCATCGCACCCACGGTCTTTACGATGCTGGGATCCCAGGCGCTCAGCACGCTGTCGTGGAAGATGACACTCATGCCTGGTACAATCAGCCACCATACCACGAGCGAACCCAGGCAGGTGAAGAATGCGTATTTCAATCCGATGATGTAACCCAATCCCAATACGGCTGCACCTGTGTTCACCTTGAACACGAGCTTCGCCTTGTCGGCAAGGTCGCATCCCAGACTTACCACACGGGAAGTGAAGTTCTCGTTCCACCATCCCAAACTGGCTACGATGAAGTCGTAAAGACCACCCACCAGTCCGGCGATGAGCAGGGGTTTAGCCTGGTCGCCGCCCTTGGCTCCGCTCACCAGCACCTGCGTGGTGGCTGTAGCTTCAGGGAACGGATATTTTCCGTGCATGTCGCTTACGAAGTACTTGCGGAAAGGTATCAGGAAAAGAATTCCCAAGACTCCTCCCAGGGCAGAAGCCATGAATATCTTCATAAACGAAGTTGTCATTTCGGGATATTTAGCCTGTAGGATGTAGATGGCTGGCAGGGTGAAGATGGCTCCTGCCACTACGGCACCCGAGCAGGCTCCGATGCTCTGGATGATGACATTCTCGCCCAGCGCCTTGCTTCGCTTGGTGGCAGTACTTACGCCCACGGCGATGATGGCGATTGGGATGGCTGCCTCGAACACCTGACCCACCTTCAAGCCCAGATAGGCTGCGGCGGCAGAGAAGATGACGGCCATCACGATACCCCAAGTCACCGACCATCCGTTTACCTCGGGATAAACCTTGTCTGGCGACATCAGCGGCTTGTATTCCTCCCCATCCTTGAGTTCGCGGAATGCGTTCTCGGGGAGCTGCAAATTATCTTTTTCTTCCATAGTTTATTTACTTTGAACTTTGAACATTGAGCTTTGAACTTTATGAAATGCCCTACTTTTTAGAAAATAGACCTAAATTGCAGCAGGAAAACTAATCATAAAGTTCAAAGTTCCAAGCTCAAAGTTCAATGTTTATATTATTTTTCGATTCTGATGATGTATTCACTCATGAAACTGGCACCTGGCTGCAGGCTGTTCATCATATACTTATCCTTGAACTCGCCGGTGTATTCTGCCCAGTCGCAGGTACCGAACCAAGGTTCGATGCAGACGAATGGAGCGTGGTTGCCCGGATTCCAGACACCTACGGCTGGAGTCTTGAACTCTACGGTTACGTGTGGTTCGCCTTTCTCGTTGAGCAGGGAAATCTGCTTTACCTGACTCTTGTCGAAGATGTAGGCATCGTCTGCGAATGATTCGTCTGTTACCTCCAGGATACCGTTGTCGGTCTGAACAGTCTCGCGTGCGTTAGGGTCGATGCAGCCTCCGATGGTAGCGAAGAGGCGGGTAGGAGCCTCGTTGTCGAGCTTGAGGAATGCCTTCAGCTTCTCTCCCTTCTTGCAGCCTGGTACCTTGAATGCAGGGTGACCGCCAATCTGGAAGTAGATTACCTTGTCGTCGGTATTCTCAACGTGCCAGATAATGTGGAGTTCGTTGCCGGCAAGGCGATAGGAAACGGCGAGGTTGAAGTGGAATGGATAGTTCTTGAAAGTCTCCTCGTTGTCGATGAGGGCGAAGGTAAGGCGATCACCGGTCTTGCCAACGAGCTTGAAATCTACGAGTTTGCCGAAGCCGTGACGTGGCAGGGTGTATTCCTTGTCGCCGATGCGGTAAACACCCTTCCACAATCCGCCAACGATAGGGAAAAGGAGAGGAGACTGTCCGCCCCAGAATTCCTTGTCGCCATCCCAGAGATATTCGTTACCATCAGCATCCTTGATGCTTTTGAGTTCTGCTCCGTGCGCTGAAATTTCAACGGTGAGCTGATCGTTTTTAATTTGTTCCATAGTTACAAATGTTTATTGTTTAGTATCATATTGATTTCTGCTTTGCTACATAATCTTTGCAAAGATACGATTTATTTTGATAAAGAGCAAGAATCGGGCTGATTTTCTCAAAGATGGCAAGAGATTTATACGATTTTGTTAGTTTATCTCGAAAAAATGCAGTACTTTTGCAGCTCGAAATAATTTCTCAGAATAGATTCTCGATATTGATTCTCAGAATAGATTCTCGAAAGAAATGATATTATATAATGAGGTATAAGAAAAAACTTCGTAAAATAAAAAAAGCATTTTTAGTTCAATGACAAGCAGTAATAAAGTTAAGGGCTTTGCGGCGGGTGTTATAGCCGCCGTGTGTTATGGTACCAATCCTTTGGGTACGTTGGAACTTTATGGGGATGGATTCAATTCCAGTTCGGTACTCATCTACCGCTATCTCCTGGCTGTGGCGATGTTTGCCGTGGTGATGCTGTTCCGCAAGGAGAGTTTCAAGGTAAAGTGGGGACACTTGATCCGACTCGCTACGCTGGGTTGCATGTTCTCTCTTTCTTCTGCCACGCTCTATGTGAGTTTCCACTATATGGCGGCAGGTATTGCCAGTACCATCCTCTTTGTCTATCCGATCATGACGGCGATACTGATGACGGTATTCTTCCATGAGAAGGTGACGTGGTCCACCACCCTGGCTATCCTCCTGGCAGTTTCGGGTGTGGGCTTGCTCTATCAGGGCGATGGAAACGATAAGTTGAGCACGGCTGGTTTTGCGCTGGTGATGTGTTCTTCCCTGCTCTATGCGCTCTACATCATCTCCGTGAACCAATGGAAGAATCCGGGAATGTCGAACATCAAGTTCACCTTTTACATCCTGTTGTTCGGACTCATCACGATGTTCATCTATTCGTTTATTGCAGGCGAGAAGATTCAGATGCTGCAGACTCCTATGCATTGGCTCTATGCTGTCCAGCTGGCGTTGTTGCCAACGGTACTGTCGCTCTTCTTCATGACGATTTCCATCAATCTCATCGGCAGTACTCCTGCTGCCATCATGGGAGCGTTGGAGCCTGTAACGGCAGTTATCATCGGCGTCTGTATCTTCGGCGAGAGTTTCTCCTTCCAGCTTGCCATCGGCATCCTTGCTATCCTGGCTGGTGTAACCATCATTATCGCCCGAAAGAAATAATGCATTCTCAATTTTAAAGAGCAAGAACTTTTATTAGAAAAAAATGAAGGCTGTCTCCGCAATCAAGTCGGAGACAGCCTTTTTAGATTGAATTACAATCTTCCCTTTATTTCATTTTATTCTTGTGCTCAGCATGCCTTTGTTTTTTAGCTCGGTACGCCCTGAAAAGGCAAAAGCTTTCTATCCTTTCCCGATTCTATCTCAGAATATCCTTGAGCGCAAAGTTGGCGAGGATGCTGGTGCTCTGGCTCAGCATACGGATGAACTCCTGCGCCGAGTTCTTCATGTAGGCATCCTTCAGGATGTGGATGCAGCCATCCATCTCGTTGTCGGCAGCATCAATCGGAATCGCTCTCATGCCTTTTTCCAGGATGGTGGTGGATTCAGAAAGTACCGTTACCAGATTGCTGCGATGCAAGAGGTCGAAGATGATGTTCACATTGTTCACCTCTACCATGATCTTGAAGTCGAGATCCTTGCCCTCTATCAGGTAATCGAAGGCGTTGCGGGCCTGCAGCCCCTTGCATGGAAGGATGAGGTCGTAGCGCTCCAGCTCTGAGAGCCTGATGGATGAAAGACGTGCCAGGGGATGGTTCTCGTTCACGATTGCCGCCAGACGGTTGCTGAAGATGGCACGGCTGTCAATCGCCTTGTCTGTCTTGATTGGCTTGAAGGCAAGCACAAGGTCGAGCTCACGCTTCTTCAATCCATCCATCAGCTCCTGCATCGAACGGTACTGGATGTTCAGCTTCACGTGAGGATAAGCATGGAGGAAGGCGATGAGCGTTTCTGCCATGATGTTGCTGAAGGAGTAGGTGACGCCGATGTTCAGTTCGCCGGTGAGCATCTCCTTCAGGTCGTTCATGTGGTCAACGCATGCCATGGTGCAGTTTACGGCATTCTGGGCATAGGGAAGAAGCTCCTTTCCTGCCTCGGTGAGATAAACCTCGTGCGAGTTACGTTCGAAGAGCGGCAAGCCTATTTCCTGTTCCAGATGCGAAATCTGCTGCGAGAGGGTACTCTGCGTGATGTAGAGCTTGCGCGATGCCTCCGAAAAATTGAGCGTCTCGGCTACCTTCAGAAAATATTTGAGTTGTCGTATTTCCATTTTCCTTTTTTCACTAGTCTTATAATTGCGCGTGCAAAGATAAAACTTTTATTTTAATTAGCTCTGCTTTCGGGCAAAATAATCAGATAAATCCTGTAATCTGTGAGAGATGAAAAACAATCTTACTTGATTTCCACCTCGTGCAGATCCACGAATTCGCCATTCTTCTTCTTTCTCTCCACCAGCATGTTGAGGAGTCGGCGCTTGCGGTTGTCGGCGATGAAGCGGCGGAAGAATACATTTGGAATGGCAACACCCAGGGCGATGCAGATGATGGCGAGCGAAGCCTTGATCAGGTTGTTCATACCCACGGTTACCTCGCCTACCACGCCGTGCATGTCGATGAAGGCAAACAGAGCACGATACATCAAGACTCCAGGTACCATAGGGATGACGCTAGGAATGGTGATGCACTGGTGAGGGGTGTGGAACCAGTGGCGGGCCTTGATGACGATGACGCTGATGAGCGCAGAACCGGCAAGCGAACCGATGCTCAAGCCCATGTCGAGACCGATGTTGCCATTGGATGGACCCAGGTTGACGAAGTTGCGGAAGCAAACGGCGATGATACCGCCCACAGCCACAACTGGCAACAGGCGTCTAGGAATGCTGAAGATGGTAGAGAAGCCCATCGCCGATACGGCTGCCGCAATGGCGAACTCCCAGTATTCGTGGTGAGGAGTCATCGTAAGATCCTTCACGAAGTTGTCGATGTGGCAAACCTGGATGGCAAAGGCAATGCCGAATGCCATGGCAAAGATCATCAGCAGGGTGTTCAGGGCACGAACCATTCCCACCTCGATGTAGCCGTCGAGCATGTCGCTCACGAAGTTGATCAGCGGAACTCCCGGCACGATGAAGAGGGCGCACGCCATCAACGGGTGCCAAGGGGTATCTGAATGCATGAAGCCCGGAAGGGCGGCTGCGATGGATGGGTTGAGCGAAAGGAACGAGGTGAGCCACGCAATCAGCGTTGCCACGAATGCCGAAATACCGATGGCTACATAGTTGTTGCAGCCCTTGGTAGGCAGGAACATTCTCAGACGGAAGCCCAGGATGGCTGCCAGGGAACAGAAGAAGAATGCTGGCCAGTCGCAACCGAACTGGATGCAGAATCCGCCGCAGGCAAATCCGCCGCCTATAGCCACCTGCCATGGGGTGAAGCTGCGTGGAGTGGCCTTGATGTCGTTCAGGGACTGCTCATACTGTTCGAGCGAATAGTTGTCCTTGATGGCTGTCCAGGTGAGCTTGCTTACCATCGAAATGGAGGTAAGGTTGATGCCGTGCTTCTCGCAACGCTGGAATTTGGAGAAGGAATGCGCCTCGTCGCTATAGTTCACCATCAGCACATTCCAGTTGATGTAGAGGTGCATGTAGCGTTCGTCGAGTCCGAGGAAAGCTGCAGCACGCTTCATCGTTCGCATGATGCGCGATGTGTCGGCAGCACTCTCCATAAGGATGCTGCCGGTGCGTAACAACAAGTCGAGTTTTCTTCTCAGTTCTGTTTCTGCTATTTCCTTGCAGTTGTCAATGCCTTTTTCTGCGCAGTCGCAGGTCTTCATGTTTGTTTCTTCCATATATTTTATTTATCCGAATACGAAAATGATAATCTGAATGGTTACGATTCTGAGGAACATGGCAAATGGATAAACATTCGCATAGCCCACAGATGGTGCATCTGCCGATGTCTGTTCACGTACGTAAGCCAGGGCAGATGGGTTGGTGTTGGCGCCTGCCAATACACCGAGCAATGTGTAATAGTTGATGTGGAACACGTATCTTCCGATGATGCCGCCCACCAGAATTGGAATCATGGTGATGGCGATACCGTAGAGAATCCAGGTCATTCCGCTTTCTGTGGCTACAGTCTGGATGAACTGTTCGCCTGTTCCGAGACCCACGCAAGCCAGGAAAATGCAGATGCCTATTTCGCGGAGCATCAGGTTGGCTGAAATGGTGTTGTAGGTAACGAGGTTGTACTTCGGACCGAAGTAACCTATCAGGATTGCAACTACCAGAGGGCCGCCGGTCAAACCGAGGCGCAGGTTCTCGTTGATGCCAGGGATGAAGAATGGGATGTTTGCCACGATGCAACCCAGCATGATGCCCAGGAAGATAGGAATCAGGTTAGGGTAGTTGAGGCGCTTCATCTGGTTACCCAATACTTTCTCGGTATGGGCGATGGCAAGCTCGGTACCCACCACGGTAACACGGTCGCCCAGCTGCAGCTTCAGATGTGGAGTGGCAATCAGATCCACACCGTTGCGGTTTACTCGGGTAATATTGGCACCGAGGTTTGAACGGATCTGCAGCTGGCTGATGCTCTTGCCGTTGATGCCTGGCTTGGTGATGCGGATGCGGCGGGTAATCAGGTCTTCGCCGAATTTCTCCTCGCTCACCTGAACCTTCTCGCCGAGCAGGGCGATGACTGGCTCTTCTACGGTAGGGTTGGCTACAATCTGCAGGATGTCGCCCTCGTTGATCTTGGTCTGTCCGTTTACCACCTCATCGTGCTTATCGCTATCTTTGCGGATAATCTTGGAAACCATGAAGTCGCGCTTCAGTATTTCTCTCATCTGCTTGATGGTGTCGCCGAATACCATCTGGTTGGTCACCTTTACAGAGAAGGTGTTCAGGGTCATCGCCTCGAGGTGTCCCATACCGCGCTTGGCAGCAGCTTCCTCCTCGCTCTTGTTGATACGCAGCGCATACCTTAATATAATAAAGGAGAGGATAACGCCGAGCACACCCATTGGGTAGGCGATGGCGTAGCCGGCTGCGATAGAAGGGGCGTCGATGTGGCGCAGGTCGCTGAATGCCTGCTGGGCAGCACCGAGTCCCGGGGTGTTGGTAACGGCACCCGAGAGAATACCAGCCATAGAAGTGATGGATGTTCCCGAGAACGAGAAGATGGCGAGGGTGGTGACGATACTCAACGCTACCACGATGATGCTGAGTAGGTTGAGGCTCTTGCCGCCGTTCTTGAACGAAGCGAAGAAACCTGGTCCTACCTCCAGACCGATGGAATAGACGAAGAGAATCAATCCGAACTCCTTGAGGAAGTGGAGCAGATGCTCATCGAGATTGAGAGAGAAGTGACCGAAGATGAGGCCGATGAAAAGAATCCATGCCAATCCGAGAGAGACTCCCTTTACTCTCAACTTTCCTAAACTCAAGCCCAGGGTGATGACCAGCGCCAGGATCAGCACGGAGTGGGCTACTCCGCCTCCCCACAGATCAGGGAAGCCATAAAACAGATTTTTTAAGATATCCATGTTCTTATATTAAAATTGATTTCCGTTATAACTATTTTTTCTTTATTAGCGATAGTTGCTGTAACATTCACGCTATTTCTGCTTTCTCTAATGCCTGTTATGGATTTTTACTATAACCGCATTTCGCTGAATTTCGATTGCAAAGGTATGGATAAAATCGAAAGCAAAAAAGAATTGATGTTGGAATAAGCCGATTCATGCTATTGGAAATTTCGATAGAAGGAGGAGCGGATAAAGGAGAGAATGTAGCGCAAGAGAAAACATTTAGGCGAAATATGAGATTTTTCGGCATAAGATGGCGGCTTTTCGCAGAATTTGTTGTAACTTTGCCTTCACAAATGAATAATAGCGAATAGACAATGGATAATAACAATAAGATGATAACGGATACTCCAAGAGAGAAGGAACTGGAGACCAGAGACGAGCTCTTCCTTGCTGAGGTAAAGGACAAGCGAGTGGCCGTGCTGCTTTCGGGCGGCGTGGATAGTTCGGTAGTGGTGTGGGAGTTTGCCCGACTGGGCCTGCACCCTGACTGCTTCTATATCAAGATAGGACCGGAAGAAAAGGAGGAATGGGACTGCTCTTCAGAGGAAGACCTGGAGATGGCTACTGCCGTGGCACGCAAGTATGGCTGCAAGCTGCAGGTAATTGACTGCCATCAGGAATACTGGAACGAGGTGACTCGCTACACTATGGATAAGGTGAAGGCTGGATTCACCCCGAACCCTGATGTGATGTGCAACAGGCTCATCAAGTTTGGTGCCTTCGATGAGAAGATGGGTCACAACTACGACCTCATCGCCACAGGTCATTATGCGCAGACCGAAACGGATGAAAACGGCGATAAATGGCTCGTTACGAGTCCTGACCCCGTGAAGGACCAGACCGATTTTCTGGCTCAGATAGAGAGTTGGCAATTACGAAAAGCGATTTTCCCTATCGGTCATCACATCAAGAATGAAATTCGTGAGATAGCAGAAGAGGAACATCTCGTTAATGCCAAGCGCAAGGATAGTCAAGGAATTTGCTTCCTGGGACAGATCAACTATAACGATTACATCCGCCGGTACCTGGGCGAGAAACCGGGCGATGTGATAGAGATGGAGACGGGCAAGCGAATCGGCACCCACAAGGGCTTGTGGTTCCATACCATCGGCCAGCGTAAGGGGCTGGGCTTCGGCGGCGGTCCTTGGTTCGTAATCAAGAAGGATGTGGAGAAGAACATTCTCTACGTGAGTCACGGCTACGACCCTCAGACGGCGTACAAGAAGGATTTCCCGCTTCAGGATTTCCATTTCCTCACCCGCGAGGTGGCGATGCAGAAAGTAACGTTCAAGATTCGCCATACGCCGGAGTATCATCCAGCCACTATCGAAAAACTCGAAGATGGCCGCTGGATGATACGTTCAGAAGAGGCGATCCACGGCGTGGCTCCCGGCCAGTTCTGCGTGGTGTATGATGAGAATCATCATCGCTGCTATGGTTCGGGGGAAATTACTGTATAAATATAATAAGGTGGAATTGTTATTCAGCGTAATCCGATGAATAAAATCTATGAAGAAACGAAAAAGAGGATGTGGCATAGAGTTATGGCACATCCTTGTTTTTGTTATTCTTCTACGAGATTGTTCAGCAATCCCTGGCAGGCATCTTCCAGGAGCGTGATAACGAGCTCGAAGTCGCTGTAGTCGCCGTAGTATGGATCGGGCACGGTGGTGTATTCACGATGGTGGGTCAGGAAATCTGCCATGCGCACCACCTTGTCCTTGTCAGCCTGGCAGGAAGCCATGGAGGTGATGGCGCGGTAGTTCTCGTTATCCATTACTACGATGGTTTCGAATCTCCCGAAATCTGACTTCTGGAACTGGCGGGCGTGGCTGTTGAAATTGTAGCCATGCTCGGCTCCGCATTTTCTCATGCGGCTGTCGGGCAGCTGACCTACGTGCCAGTTTCCGATTCCTGCAGAATCGATTTCAAACTCATCCTGCAACCCTGCTTTTTCTACCAGGCTCTTCATGATGCCCTCTCCGGCAGGCGAGCGGCAGATGTTGCCCAGGCAAATGAATAATACGGTATGTTTACCTTTCTTTGTCATTCTTCTGATATTTATGATTCTTATTTTTAGCTTTGGATTTGAATCCTGCTAGTTTATTTTTTGCAAAGTTAGTATAAATATCTGTATTATGCAAGGGTTTTCCTTTCTTTTTGATTTTCTTCAGAAAAAAATAATCGGGAGAAATACCCTTCCAAAAAATGATATGGAAAAATATTCTCCCGAAATCTTATCCCCTCTAATCTCCCATAATTTTAGAAAAATTAGCATTACGAAGGCAAAAAAAGCGAAATAAAGTAAGTATCTTTGCATCATATTTTTAAAAATCAAAGTTTTTATAGCATGACAATAACGCTTATTATCTTGATCATTACGGTTGCCATGTTTATTTGGGGCAAGGTGAGAGCAGATATCGTGGCGCTCACAGCCCTGGCAGCACTCCTGGTTTTCGGAATTCTTACGCCAGCCGAAGCTCTGGCTGGTTTCTCTTCGCCCATCGTCGTCATGATGATCGGCCTCTTCGTGGTGGGTGGAGCCATCATGCAGACCGGTCTCGCCAAGCTGACGGGCAATAAACTGATGGCACTCTCGCGCGGCAACGAAACCATCACCTTCCTGCTGGTGATGCTCGTAACCTCCTTTATCGGAGCCTTCGTGAGCAATACCGGAACGGTGGCCCTCATGATGCCTATCATCATGAGCTTGGCAGCAGGTTCGGGCATGCAGTCGTCGCGCTTCCTTATGCCGCTCGCCTTCGCCGGAAGCCTGGGCGGAATGCTCACACTCATCGGTACGCCGCCCAACCTGGTTATCGACGAGGTGCTTACCGAGGCGGGATTCAAGCCGCTCGCCTTCTTCTCCTTCTTCCCCGTGGGCATCATCGTCATCGCCATCGGCATCATCGTGCTCATGCCGCTCAGCAAAATCTTCCTCAGCAGGAAACAGAGCGGAAAGAAGAAGAAAACCAAGTCGCTCGACGACCTGGTGGATGAATACCGGCTGCTCGACAATCTGCATCGCTACATCGTGCCAAGCAACCGGACTTCTGCCGCCAAGGATGAAAACGGCAATCCGATGAACATCGTGGGAAAGACCCTGAAGGAACTCAGCATCCAGAAGAAATACGGAGTGAGTATCATCGAGATTAGAAACGAGAAGAAATCGAGACTCGGACTGGTGCAGGACGTAAACCAGAACATGGCGAAGAGCAGCAGTACCATTCAGGAGCACGACATACTATATATAATAGGTGACGAGCAGAAGATGCAGCGCTTTGCCCAGGATTACGGACTGAGGAGGATGAAGGACGTGAAGATTGATTTCTACGACCTGGGACTGACGGAAATCGTTGTGATGCCTACCTCCAACTTCGCCGGTCTGCGCATCGGCGAGGCCAACCTGCGCAAGCGATTCGGCATCAACGTGCTGGGTGTGAAGCGAGGCGGAGGCTCATCTTCTTCTGAGGGTGGCAGAAGCGGCAACGAATACATCACGGATAATCTGATAGCCGCCAAGCTGCACGTGGGCGACATGCTGCTGGTGCAGGGCGAATGGACCAACCTGACGCATCTTACTGCTGATACTACCAACTGGGTGGTGCTGGATCAGCCGGAAAAGGCTGCCGACAAGGTTCTGCTGGATTACAAGGCGCCTGTGGCTGCAGCCATCATGCTGCTGATGATAGCCATGATGGTGTTCGATTTCATCCCGGTGGCTCCGGTTACGGCGGTCATCATCGCCGGACTGCTCACCGTCTTTGCCGGATGTTTCCGCAACGTGGAGGCTGCCTACAAGACCATCAACTGGGAGAGCATCGTGCTGATAGCCGCCATGATGCCGATGTCAACGGCGCTGGAGAAGACGGGTGCTTCGGCATTGGTATCGCAGGGGCTGGTGGATAGCCTGGGCTCGATGGGACCTACGGCTCTCCTGGCAGGAATCTACTTCACCACTTCGCTCATGACGATGTTTGTCAGCAATACCGCCACGGCGGTTCTCATGGCGCCTATTGCCCTGGTGGCAGCCCAGCAGGTAGGGGTGAGTCCATACTCCTTCCTCTTTGCGGTAACCCTGGGAGCCAGTATGTGCTTCGCCTCTCCGTTCTCCACTCCGCCTAATGCGCTGGTGATGAAGGCGGGTGGCTACATGTTTATGGATTATGTAAAGGTAGGTTTGCCGTTGCAGATCATCATCGGCGTGGTGATGACCTTCGTCCTGCCGCTGCTATTTCCTTATTAAATTAAGGTAATGTTTCCTTGTTGGGAATCTGAATATTAGGAATCTGTTTATTAGGATTCATAGAAAAAAACAAGATAAATCCCCAATCCGGGGCTCGCAATGGAGCCTTTGGATTGGGGATTCTGCGTATAAAGACTTAACAGAAAATCGAGAGTGGAATGGGAAAATGAGATTTGTAATCCTAAGATGTTCGGTTACAGGCTTACATCATCTCCACCGCCTTCGGAGCCGGTATCGCCGGTATCGGTCTTGCCGCCCTCTGTATTACCGCCTTGGGTATTACCTCCCTCGGTATTTCCAGGCTGTGAACCGCCGCCAGGGTTATCGCCGTTTCCGGTGCCGCCAGGGTTAGTGCCGCCGCCGTTTGGATCCTTGTCAGGGTCTTCCACGTCACCGCTGTCGCCCGAGGTAACGTTCTTCACCACCTTGCCGTTGCGGTCGATGCAGGTAATCTGTATAGGAGTTCTCTGCAGCTCATCCTTGATATCCACGTTCGGGGTGAAGATTACTCGACGGGCGGTGATGAGGCTGCCTGCCACCTCACCCACGGTAGCCACACTCTTGGCGCGCACGCCGAATCGCATGGTTCCTAGACCTGGGATGGCTACGGAGTGGCCTTCGGTTGACCACGCCTTGATTACCTCGCCGGCAGCATCCCAGCACGCCTGCATCACGCCACGGCTCACGCCACTTCTCAGAGCCGCCTCCTTGATCACCTTGCTCTCCGGGAGCTTGCTGTAAAGCTCGGTACTGAGCACGAAACGATACTTACCTTTCAACTCACCCACCTGGATGAGGGTTTCCTTTGCTTTCAGATTAATTGCCATAATACTTTGAATTTTAAATTGTTAATACTCTGTAAACTATAAACTTTTAACTCTAAACTATCTAATAGTAATAGTAGGCACGAAGTGCGAAGAGTCGGCCCTTGTCGAGATGTTGTTCTCCTGCTGCTGCCGCTGGTTCTTCCCGATCACGAGTCCCGCGGTACACGAGCTGGTGAGGAAGGTGACGATGGCAGAGCATACGGCCACGATGAGATACTTGATGAATGCTTTCATGTTCTGTTTCATAAGCAATACGATTTTTAAAATGTTAATACTAGCAATCCGGGCTTTCCCCCAGAAGCCTTTTTTCATTTTTCCAACTGGAGAAATATTTTTCTCCAACTAGGAAAGTGATTTTTAGCGCTTTCTGAATCACGATGCAAAGATACAAAAACAGCCACCATCAGTTGTGCGATGGTGGCTGATGCCGTGCGATGGCGGCACATTTTTACTCTAAACATTAAATATTATCCCGGTTCTCCCAGATACTCCACGATGGTCTTCACCTGTTTAGGCGAGAAGGCCTTGCTGGTCTTGCGGTACCCCATATCCAGGAGTTCATTCCATAGCGGGGTGCAGAGATGAATCCAAGCCATCAGATGGTTGACGGCTGTGCGTGGATAACTCTCGGGAAAGTACATCAGGGCAAGTTCCTTCTTGGTGTACGTACGAATGATAAATTCTTCCATATTCATCTTGTTTTAAAAATTGATAAACTCGGTTTTCTCTTTCTGATAATACTCGCTGAAATCCTTGCATCCTGGTGGCAACTGGTGGTGCACCAGCTGGGGCAGAATCTCCTTGAGCTGCATGAAGAGGCTTTCGCCCGGCGCATCCCTATCGGGAAACATGTGCCACTCCGTGTGGAGCAGTTCTCCCATCTCTACCAGCCATTTCTTATCTTCCGGCTTCAATAGCGTGGCAGAAGGAATGGCTATCGCCTTGTGCCCGGCAGATAGCATCGCCCAGCAGTCGCTGCATCCCTCCGTAATGAAAAGCTTCTCGCCCGGCTTCAGCATCTTCACCACGGGAAGATTATAGATGCTGCATCGGGCACCATAAGGAAAGCGGAAGCGAGGAGCATCCTTTGAATCCTCAGTATCCTTCGAATCCTCCGAACTTGAAGAACCCTCTGGGCTTGAAGAACCCTTTGAATCCACATTCTTCTCTTGATTCTTCTTATAATCCAGATTTCGGTTTTGAATCCCGATCAGCTTCCCCTCCATGTCGAAGTAGGGAATCTGCAGCCAGTTCACGCCCTTTCTATCCGTCCACGACGTCAATCTGCACCATCTCGCCACTCTCTCATCAATCCTTCTTTCCTCGAAAAGGAATCTCCTAGCCGCCCCGTTGAGCCAGGGATGCTCAAAGAATCTCGCATACTTCCCGGCATCGAAGGAAGAGGATAGGGAGGCATCCAGAGAATCTTCCGAGGATGTTTCCGAAGATGCACCCGAGGAGGAAGAGGATAGGGAGGCGGGCGAAGAGGAAGGAACCACCTTCGAGTGCGAATCTTCTAGATAAACCCCATTCACCTTGGCAAGCCATCGGCAGGCCGAGAGGAAATCCTTCCCCAGGTATTTCATCACCAGGTCGATGGTGCCCACGGAATCCCCCATGCAAACATAGCAGCGGCAGCTGTTCTTCTTCGTGTTGAACGAGAGGCTGGCATGGTGGTCGGCGTGAAAAGGGCAGAGTGCCTTGTGCCGCTTCACCACCATCCCCAGCTGCTCGGCGACCCCCTCAATAGGTAGGTCGCGCAGCTTCTGAATCTCATATTTCTCCATAAAAACTAAATCTAAATTCATTTATGTTCAAATCATCATTTCATCTCACTCTTAACCTTAGCTCCCGGCGACCCCGTAAGATACTCCTGCGTCTTCGTGTAAAGCCCCGTCTGGTTGCAATAGGTGATGAACTTGCGATACACCCACTTGTAAAGTTGGTTTTTCGTGCCCTCCTTCGTCTTTCCCTGCGAAATGCGGAGTGCTTCAAGTTGCGCCTCGTTAAATGGATTAGGCAGATCATCGAGCAGGTTCTTCGGCCCTCTTCTCTGAGCCTCGCTCACCGAGTCGGCATCCTGGTTCAGCAAATCTGCGAAAAGCTGCGCTTTGCTCCAAAGGTCGTGATACACCAGCCACTCCACCAGCTCGCCCATCGACTTCGTCCAAGTCTGGTTATTCAGCACCCAGAGCAGGCACCCCGCCTTCCACGCCGACACGATGGAGCGCTTCGAAATGTCCCACAGCACATCATCATCCGTCAGGTCGGCAAGTGAAGCCATGTCTGCAGCCAGCTGATCTGCCAGCTTATTGAGTGGCTTGATGATGAACCTGCCCTTGCAGATGCTTAGTTTCACCAGATACTCATCGAGCTTCTTGTAGAACCCCTCCTCGTATTTACCCTGTCTCGGGATTCTGCCGTCACGTCCCATTCGTGCCTTGAACGAGAACATCATTCTTCCAAAAGTACCGTTGAAGAGCTCGTTCTTGTAGAACTTGCGGGCTGCATACGGAGTGGAGGAGATGGTGAGGTTGGCACGGAGTATCGGATTGCCCGTTACGCCCTCCACCGTGGCACGTAAGGCACCCGATCGCTGACGGTCGTAGATATTGCGCAGCATCTGCGAAATCTGCTTATGCCCGCCGCACATCCTGTCGGCCATCTCCACCTCGGGCAGATTCAGGTATTGCGTTCTCTCGCCCAGCTTCTCGCAAGCCATGGCATTCTGGATGAAGGCAGCGTTGGTAACGTCGGCTGGTGGAAACCAGAAACTCACGTCGGGGCGGGCTGGTTTTTCCTTGTTCGCCGACTTCATCTTCATCTGTTTCTGCCATTCCACGAGCTTCTCCAGTTCCGTGTTGTCGTGCTCTCGCAAGTTGTGACAGATAGCCTCCACGATGTTGGACAGTTGACCCTTATTACAGCCAGAATCGGCAACAAGATTGCCCATCATGCCACACAACTCCTTCCAACTGAGGTCGGGATACTGAAATTCGCTCTCACTGACCTGTGCTCCGAGAATAGGGAAAAACATCGGAACTAGGGGTTCGTGCATGTCTTTTGATACCTGAGAGAGCAAAAGCTGCACACATTCGGTGCCTTTTCCCAGTTTCGGCATCTTTGGAGCAGTAGTTTTTGAAATATCGTACTTCAAGTTTATTGTTTTCATTTTCTCTTAATTTATTGATAATGAGCTTTCTAGAGAAAAGTGGGGTGGGGCTGAGCGTTCCAGTTCCAGTTGTTCCAATTAAATTTTTGAGGGTTCCAAATCTTCTCCTTATATATATAACTATCTATATATTAAGTAGTTATAAAGATATAAGGAATGGATATTGTCCTAAAAATCCTTTTTGGAACAATTGGAACAACTGGAACAACTGGAACGCTTTCTTCCTTTCGAAATACCCTCTTCTTCTAGAAAGCCCCAAATCCTTCTTTGTTCTATCTCTTCAGCTGATACTCCACGATGGCATCTCGTGCCATCAGAGCCTCGGCAGCAATTGTCTCGCTGATGTTCACACCCTCATCGCAGTAAACCTTCAGGGTGAGCTGAATGGCACCATCCTTGGTCTTCGACACACGACCGTGCGCCAGTTTCTTGATCAGCAGCGACTGCGTCTTGAGCTGCGGCTTCGGAACGAATTCGAAGGAGCCGTCGTTCAACTGCTGTGCAATGCCGAGACGATGGAAGCGGGGCATGCTGCCCACCACGGGATTATCGGGTGCAAACAGAAAATAATGAGTATCATCGTAATAAGCCATGCCGCTCTTCTGAGTGTGCTGGCAGTTCATCAACTTGTGGATGTCATTAAAATCCTTTTTCATAACCTTAGTGAATTTAAGAGCAAAGAAAGCGAGAAACGTAGCGCTACTTACCTCCGGAGATTCCTTCACTCACTCCACCCGGTTAATAATTTTAAACTAATTCAAGTAATTTCGAATCAGTGGAACTGATGACACTGATTTCGAATCAATTAAATTTATAAAAATCCGTCAAGAGAATATCCTGGAACACCTGTCCGTTATATTCACGTGTAGAAAATCTGAGCGTCACCGCCACCACGTCGCCCGGTGCCAGTTTAAACGTGGCCATGTTTCCGAGCATCGTAGCCACGTATTGGTTCTCAAACTTTCCGCTCATTTCCTGCAGCACGATATTGCATTTCATGAGCTGCCCGTTCTCACTCTTCTGACTCTGCACAGCAAAGGTCTCTCCCTGCTGCACCACGCGCATCAATTTTGCGTTCATAACAATAAAGAATACGGAGATGATTCAAGATAAGCCAGAACCATTCCGGCTTTTGCCTTGTATCTCCGACGGGTGCAAAAGTAGGAAGAAAAAACATAGCATCAATGCTTTTCAAAAAGGCCTTCTCCGAAGTTCTCTAAAGTTCTCCAAAGTTCTCTGTTTTTCTCTGATATTCTCTCTACGTATAATCGCATTCTTGGCATAGAGGTACAAAAAAAGCGACCGATACCTGAACAAAAATCAAGTATCGGTCGCTTTTAGCAAGCATTACTCATATCAGCAAATACCAGTCTCCATCATCTTCTAATCTTTATGATAGTATTTGCAGAAAGTCTTGTATTCGAATCCCGCCTTTCCCGTCGGCATCCCCATGCGTATCAATTCTTCATGGGCGTTTCTCGTATTTTGAGGCAGCAGCACCTTTCCCTCCTTTTTCAGCTGGTTCAGCCGCATGCAGATTTCCTGCACATCAAATCGCTTCACCAGCCGTTCTACTTCACGATGTACCCTCCACTCTTCCTCTTCTTCCAGTGCTGGATGCACGAAGCGGAAGAGTTCTTTCTTCGGTGCTTCTCCTACAGCTTCAATGGTTTCAGTAGTTTTAGCAGGTTCTGTAGTCTCAGCATCTTCATCAACTTCATCGCTGTTTTCATCCACCTCTACCTCATCATTTTCCTCCGTCACCACAGTCTCTTCAGCAAAAAAATCCTTTGCAATCATCATCACCTGCTGCGTAGTCAGATTGCCATGGATATTCAGCTCTTTGTGCTGGTCATTAATTACCGCACCATTTGCATAATAATGATTACTCATATTTCTTCATTTAATATTTCTCCTTGTAATTGTAATAATTCTGTAAGCCTAGATTTCTGTCGGTAGCAGGGGCGAATCCCCTGTTGCCTGATGATCAAAATGCAAATGCTTGCTATGATCATCAAATGTAGAACTTCCTGCATGATAGTGCTCAGCCTTAATAGTAGGCTTCATCGCCACCTCTTTTAAAGCCTCCGTCTGTTCGTGGATGGCCTTAATCTGAAGACCTTGTCTTGCCTCTTCAGAAAGGAAACGCTCTGTCAGATTGTCCACCTGATGTTTATATTCAGGGGGTAAATATGAAATCTCGTGGTAGATGAATCTTTGCAAAACCTCAACATCTTCACGCTTGGATAGAGTTTGGCTGTACTTAATGATTGTATCAATAAGGTAGTTTTCCATCTGGCTTGATAGAGAAGGGGTAGGGGGAAAGTCGTTTGTTGGCAGCCCCAAACGCTTACGCAGACGGTCTCTAATGACGAAAGCGGTAAGCAATTGGCGAAACTTATCCAATGGAATGCGTGTGTAATGAGCGCGTATGAGCATTGCTGCCTCATCATCATTGGAGTAGTGAGCCAATGCTGAAATATTAGAGAGCTCTGTCTCTAATTCTTCCAACCAAGACATCATTTGCAAATTCTCCAGCTCATGACAGGTCGCACCCTTTAATAGCAACCAGTCATGCCATGCTCTATCCGCTTCCTGTGCGGATAGAATACTTGGTAACCATTTTTCGCGAAGCTTCTTCAAGCGCCATTCATTACCCATACTGGCCAGTAGATGCTCAATTTCATTCACCATGTATCGCATTTTATCGCCCTCTTTCGCTTCCATGGTAATTATGATACTCTCCATTCCTTCCTTCGCTTCGTGCCAAAGAGCGTGTTTACCCGTTGTTACTAAAGCCTTCGTGTATTCCATAAGCTCCTCTTCGTCGTCAGAAGTTAATTCCCTCAAATCCGCAACCGCCCTCATAAGATGACACAGAGGTCAAAAAGGTAGCGAC